>Ga0114974_10001163_pt1 | contig 20933 bp, 19 predicted proteins | sample S_130206_EF_Meta_FD_87318 | JGI IMG/M metagenome (GOLD analysis project Ga0114974, IMG submission 87318) | Freshwater microbial communities from Lake Simoncouche, Canada to study carbon cycling - S_130206_EF_MetaG | ecosystem: Environmental > Aquatic > Freshwater > Lake | place: Lake... | reverse complement strand
ATCTAGATTTAAAACTCACCATTTATTATTACTAGCACTGATTGAAACAGTCGTACTAAACACGGTGACCATCGATCGTCTGGTAGTTAGGACTTTATGACTGGTAGTGTCATAATAATTCTGGTGCCCAGAAGAGGACTCGAACCTCCACGGTATTACCCGCCAGCACCTGAAGCTGGTGCGTCTACCAATTCCGCCACCTGGGCAATGAGGGCGTGATTCTAGCCCATGAAAGCTGATTATACAAATGAAAAAACCGAAAAAGAAGTCTGCTCCAGTCAAAGTCAAGGCTAAGGTCTCGCGCCGCAAGGCTGACCCTTTCCATTTGAGAGAGGCTGGGCGATATGAAAATCCCCTGCCAAGCCGCGAGTTAATCCTTGAGGTATTGTTAGAAGCTGGGGTGCCGATGGATGAGCGAGATTTGATCGCGCATCTGGAGATCGGCAAAGCAGAAAAAGAACCATTTGCGCGACGTCTAGGCGCGATGGAGCGTGATGGTCAGATGATGCGAAATCGACGTGGTGATTTGTGTGCCGTTGCTAAACTCGACTTGTTGTGTGGTCGAGTGTTGGGGCATAAAGAAGGCTTTGGCTTTTTGCAACGAGAGGACGGTGACGCCGATTTGTTTCTAAGCCCGCGTGAGATGCAAAAAGTGTTGCACGGTGATCGCGTGATGGCGCGTATTAGTGGAACGGACCGTCGTGGTCGTTCGGAAGGGAAGATTGTCGAAGTGCTTGAGCATGGGCAGCAGCGCGTAGTCGGGCGCCTGCGTATTGAGCATGGAGTGACTTTTGTGACTGCAGAAGATAAACGAGTCAGCCAAGATTTTGTGATACCTGTGGGAGAATCGGGGGCCGCTACAGTGGGGCAGGTCGTGATGGTGGAGATTATTTCTCAGCCGGGTCGGCACCCTCAGCCCTTAGCCCGAGTGGTAGAAGTTTTAGGTAATTATGCCGATCCTGGTATGGAAATCGAAATTGCTCTTCGCAAGCATGCACTGCCATGGCTTTTTCCACCGGAGGCGGAGTTGTTAGCTAGCAAAATGCCGAAAATCGTGCGAGTGTCAGATCGACGCGGGCGGGTTGATTTGCGCGAGATGAATTTGGTCACCATTGATGGTGAGACTGCAAAAGATTTTGACGATGCCGTTTATTGTGAGCGCAATGCTAAAGGGTTCCGTTTGGTCGTTGCGATTGCCGATGTCAGTCATTATGTGACAGACGGTGATGCGCTTGATGTGGAAGCGCGTAATCGTGGCAACTCGGTGTATTTTCCGCGAAGAGTAATTCCCATGTTGCCAGAGCCGATATCTAACGGGTTGTGCTCGATTAAGCCAGAGGTCGATCGCTTGGTTATGGTGTGCGACATGCAAATCAATCGCCAAGGTCAGGTGGGTCAGTATGGTTTTTACGCGGCCGTTATGTGTTCTCAAGCGCGACTCACTTATACCGAGGTTGCTGCAATTTTAGAGGCGCCCCGTTCTGCTGCTGCACGTAAACGTAGTGCTCTACTACCCAATTTGCAGAATCTATATCAGCTCTATGAGGTGTTAGCGAAGGCGCGTGAGCAGCGTGGTGCCATTGATTTTGAAACGCCAGAAACACAAATGATTTTTGATGGTCAAGGCAAGATTACCAATATAGTGCCAGTCATCCGTAACGATGCACATCGAATTATTGAGGAGTGTATGTTGGCTGCCAATGTCTGCGCAGCAGCATTCCTAAATGAGAATGCGCATCCATTGCTGTATCGGGTGCATGAGGGGCCAACTCCAGAAAAGCTTGAGGCGTTACGAGACTTTTTGAAAGGTTTCGGCTTGGAGCTGCCGGGCGGTGATAAACCACTAGCCATGGATTACGCGAAATTGCTAACCAAGATTAAGTCTAGGCCGGACGCGCAATTGTTACAAACTGCAATGTTGAGATCGTTAAAGCAAGCGGTCTATGCCCCAAAAAATAACGGCCACTTTGGTTTGTCTTATGAGGGGTATGCGCATTTTACTTCTCCGATTCGCCGCTACCCAGATTTATTAGTGCATCGTGCGATTAAAGCGGTGTTAGCGAAAACCAAATATCAACTCACCGACTGGGCGCAAATTGGTGTGCAATGCTCCTTAACTGAGCGCCGTGCTGATGATGCTACGCGCGATGTTACGGCTTGGCTCAAGTGCTATTACATGCGGGATCGTGTGGGCGAGGTGTTCATGGGTAGTATTGCTGGGGTTGCAGCCTTTGGTGCGTTTGTGGCTTTGGATGATGTTTATGTGGAGGGATTAATCCATATCTCAGATTTAGGTAAGGATTATTTCCGCTACGATGCAGCTAAGCATCAGTTATTGGGTGAGCGTACCGGACAGCGCTATCGTTTGGGTGATCGTGTCCGGGTTAAGATTGCACGGGTTGATTTAGATGGTGCTCGAATAGACTTTATTTTATCTTAAATCATATATTTATCAGATGGTTACGGAGCTTAGCTCATGAGTGCTGATTTACAATTAATTCATGGTTTTCATGCGATTGAAAGCCGCTTGAGACGTCGAAGCGAAGCGGTGCGCGAGATCTACTTAGATGCGTCACGTCACGATCGCCGCGCTCAAGGCTTACTGGCATTAGCCCAAGCGCACCACGTTAAGGTGGTTTTAGTGGATACCAAGCGCTTAGATACGCTGACCAATCAGGCCAGGCATCAGGGCGTAGCAGCTCGCGCAGAAGTGGTGATAATGCCGACTGACATAGAGGATGTGCTAGATGCCTTGACGGAGCCGCCATTTTTATTAATTTTAGATGGGGTGACTGACCCACATAACTTAGGTGCTTGCTTGCGGGTGGCCGATGCAATGGGAGTACACGCTGTGCTTGCGCCTAAAGATCGGGCCGTTGGGCTCAATGCTACAGTGGCTAAGGTTGCTAGCGGTGCTGCAGATAGCGTGCCTTATCTCATGGTGACCAATTTGGCACGGGCTATGCGTGACTTAAAAGCGCGCGGTATATGGTTGATTGGCGCGGATGAGCATGGAGATCAACAGCTCTATGGTGCAAATTTACAAGGCTCACTGGCGTGGGTGTTAGGGGCTGAAGGCGAGGGTATGCGGCGCCTGACCCGTGAAAATTGCGATATTTTGGTACGAATTCCGATGTTAGGCAGTGTTGCCAGTCTCAATGTTTCTGTTTCTGCAGGGATTTGTTTGTCCGAGGCGCGGCGCCAGCGGATGGTGGCCGATAGCGTAAAAACGCCGTAAATTTGATCGGGCAGATGCTTATGCACTTGATTTTAAGTAAGTCTCTGATTTAAAAGCGCTTGATCTGGTTCTTGGTTGAAGTATAATAGACGGCTGCTCTCAGAATACCTGATTGTCTTGGAGTTTTCCTTGCCACACTGCGTACGCATCGCGGGTGGTCCATTTGATTTACAGCCCATAAGGAGTTTATTTATGCGACATTACGAGATCGTTTTGATCGTCCATCCGGACCAGAGCGAGCAAGTTCCAGCAATGTTAGATCGCTATCGCCAATTGATTACCACCCAGCAAGGTGCGATTCATCGCCTTGAAGACTGGGGTCGTCGTCAATTGACCTACCCAATTCAAAAGCTCCATAAAGCACACTATGTGCTACTCAATATTGAGTGTAATAACGAAACCTTGGTTGAGTTAGAGCATGCTTTTAAATTTAATGATGCCGTATTACGTCACTTGACGGTCAGCATGAATGAGGCTGTTGTGACGCCTTCGCCGATGATGCGCGAAGAGCGTGCCCGTCCTGCTGAAGATGCACCTCGTGCAGCTGATATTGTGGAGAATGCGGTTTAGGTGGTTCTGAACCAAGTTAAATTAACAGCAACAGTTATTGCGATAGAGCCTTTGCGTCACACCCCAGCAGGATTACCAGTAGTTGATTTCACCTTGTTGCATGAATCTACTCAGATTGAGTCAGGAAGTCCGCGGCAGATTGAAATCGAGGTGATTGCTAAAGTAACTGGTGAACTGGCCAACCGTGTAGCGCAGCAGCGAATCGGTTGTCAGCTAGAGGTGCAAGGGTTTTTGAATCGTAAACATCGAATGAGCAGGCAGTTGGTCCTGCATGTGACGACTATGAAAGCGTTATAAAAGAGGAAATTATTATGGCTAGAATAGGTGGTAATAGCGGTAAAGGTAAATTTAAAGGTAAAGACAACCGTAAAAAAGGCAACGCGCTGTTTCGGCGTCGTAAGTTTTGCCGTTTTACAGCTGAAGGAATGACTCAAGTTGACTACAAAGATGTCAGTTTGCTCAAAGACTTCATTAACGAAAATGGTCGCATTATTCCCGCAAGAATTACGGGTACAAAGGCCCATTTCCAACGTCTACTGTCTGTTGCGGTAAAGCGTGCACGGTTCTTAGCGCTCTTGCCCTACACTGACTTGCATTAAGAGGTAATAGACATGCAAATTATATTGTTAGAAAAGATTACTAATTTAGGCACTTTGGGTGATGTTGTTCGTGTTAAAGACGGTTATGCACGTAACTACTTGATTCCTCAAAGAAAAGCCAAGCGCGCTACCAAAGTAAACTTGGCTGAATTCGAGGCGCGTCGCGCTGAGCTTGAAAAAACGCACGCTGAAATCTTGGCGCAAGCTCAAGAGAAAGCTAGCAAGCTGGAAGGTTTACTGCTACAAATTACCCAAAAGGCCGGTGTCGATGGTAAATTGTTCGGGTCGGTTGGTAATAGTGACATCTCGGTGGCATTAGCTAAGCAGGGATTTGAAATTCCTAAATCTTCGATTCGTATGCCCGATGGCCCGATTAAAACGATTGGTGATTTCGCCTTGAAAGTATCATTGCATACAGACGTGATTGTATCTGTGACTGTTTCTGTTTTAGGTGAAACTTCCTAGTCTTTTTTAAGTTTATGAAGTGATTGTTTTTTGTGAAAAAGGGCTGGAAACAGCCCTTTTTCAACTATATTGGCTTTGAAATAGATTGGATAGGTTGCAAACCTGTGATCAATATTGATTTAAGCAAGTAAAGATCCTGATGGCGCAGAATATTGGACATATCATAAAAGACGCTCAGTTAGATGCTGTGCGTATGCCACCGCACTCAATCGAGGCGGAGCAGTCGGTTCTGGGTGCTTTATTGCTCACGAACTCTGCTTGGGATCGGGTGGCGGATGTGGTCACAGAGGGTGACTTCTACCGCGCTGACCATAGGGCGATTTTTCAGCATATCGCTAAATTAATTGAACAGAATAAGCCTGCAGATGCATTAACCGTTGCTGACAGTTTGATGCGCAGTGGTAAGTTGGATGATGTTGGAGGCCAGCCCTATATTGGTAGCTTGGCTTTAAATACCCCCAGCGCGGCTAACGTCAGGCGTTATGCGGAAATTGTGCGCGAGCGCTCGATCTTGCGCGATCTGGCATCAGTAGGGACTAGTATTGCGGATTCAGCATTTAGCGCTGAAGGTAAAGATGCGATGGTCTTGATTGACGAGGCTGAGGCGCGTGTATTTCAAATCGCTGAGAGTGGTGCGAAAACAAAGCAGGGCTTTGTCAATATCGACTCGTTACTCACAGAGACGGTTAATCGCATTGATATGCTCTATAACCGTGACAATAAAAATGATGTGATTGGTTTGGCAACTGGTTTTGTTGACCTCGATCGGATGACCTCTGGATTGCAGGAGGGCGAGCTGATTGTTGTCGCTGGTCGGCCATCCATGGGTAAAACTGCTCTCGCCATGAATATTGTTGAAAATGTCGCGTTGGATAGTAAAAAAGCAGTGGCCGTATTTAGTATGGAAATGTCGGGGCCGCAATTGGCCATGCGGATGATTGGTTCTGTAGGACGTGTGGATCAGCATCTATTGCGTACTGGCACATTTAACGAAGATGATTGGCCGCGCCTTGTTGATGCGGTTGGTAAGTTAAATGACTCAAAGATTTTTATTGATGAAACTGCCGGTTTAAATGTACTTGATTTGCGTTCGCGTGCTAGGCGAGTGCATCGCGAGTCCGGTGGATTATCATTGATTGTGATTGATTACTTGCAACTGATGTCAGGCTCATCAGGTGGACGTGAGGAAAATCGAGCAACTGAAATTGCAGAAATTTCTCGTTCTTTGAAGAGTCTCGCAAAAGAACTTAAAGTCCCAGTTATTGCATTGTCACAGTTGAATCGTAGCGTTGACTCCCGGCAAGATAAGCGGCCAATGATGTCGGATCTGCGTGAGTCCGGTGCGATCGAGCAAGATGCTGACGTGATTTTATTTATTTATCGTGATGAGGTGTATAACAAAGATTCGCCTCGTAAGGGGATTGCAGAGTTAATTATCGCTAAACAGCGTAATGGCCCCGTGGGTCAAATTGATCTGACATTCTTGGGACGTCATACGCGTTTTGAAAGCTACGCGTCAATCGATCACTTTTAGCGTTTGAGCGAGACCGCTAGAGTGCAATAGTGGCCTGTTCTGCCAAGCGTGAGCGTTCACCACGCATTAAGGTGATATGACCGCCATGATCCCAACCCTTCATTCGATCTACTACATAGGTGAGGCCTGAGCTGCCTTCGGTGAGGTAGGGCGTATCGATTTGAGAGATGTTACCAAGACAAACCACCTTGGTGCCAGGACCAGCGCGTGTAATTAAGGTTTTCATTTGCTTGGGCGTGAGGTTCTGCGCTTCATCAATAATTAGGAATTTATTAATAAAGGTGCGACCGCGCATGTAGTTTAAGGATTTTACCTTGAGCCGTGAGCGTATTAAGTCGCGCGTGGCTGCGCGCCCCCACTCGCCGGCTTCATCGTCTGTAGTGTTTAGAACGTCAAGGTTGTCTTCGAGCGCACCCATCCAAGGATTCATTTTCTCCTCTTCGGTGCCAGGCAGAAATCCAATGTCCTCACCCACAGGTATAGTGACTCGGGTGACAATGATTTCTGTGTAGCGTTTGTCTTCCAGTGTTTGCATGAGACCAGCAGCTAGCGTGAGCAATGTTTTTCCGCTACCTGCTTGACCGAGTATAGTCACGAAATCAATATTGGGATCTAGTAGCGCATTTAGTGCGAAATTCTGTTCTATGTTGCGAGCATTAATTCCCCACACTTTATGCCTGGGATGGGTATAGTCTTTGAGAGTTTGCAGAATGGCTACTTTGCCATTGATTTCTCTAACTTGGGCTTGGAATGGTTGTTCACCTTCTAGATGGATGTATTGGTTAACTATAAAATCTCGGCATAGTGGTCCTTTGATACGGTAATAGGTTTGTCCGGATTGCTGCCAGGATTCCATATCTTTGCCATGCGTATCCCAGAAATTCTGGGGCAGGGTGCAAGTGCCCGAATAGAGAAGATCGCTATCTTCTAGAACTTTGTCATTGAAGTAGTCCTCAGTTGCTAAACCCAGGGCGCGCGCTTTAATGCGCATATTGATGTCTTTGGACACCAATATAACTTGTCGATCTGTATGCTTTTCTTGAAGATATTTAACAACGCCAATAATTTGATTGTCAGCTTTGCCACTAGGTAGGCTTGCTGGTAATTGGTAGTCGATGGCTTCGGTTTGTAGAAACACGCGGCCAGTAGCGCTTTTATCGTGACTGAGGTTCAGCGCCAATCCATTAGATATGTCACCACTAAACGCACCCACAAGTTCATCGAGATAGCGACTGGCTTGACGAGCGTTACGTGAAACCTCAGACATCCCTTTTTTGTTGGCGTCTAATTCTTCAAGGGTGGCTATCGGTATGAAAACATCATGTTCCTCAAAGCGGAATAATGATGTTGGATCATGCATTAAGACATTGGTATCTAAAACAAAAAACTTTTTGGATACGTGAGAGTTTTTGCTCGAACGAGATACGGTCTTGCGATGAACCATGAGCCTCCAATCAAGTTAAAGAGTCTGTTTGACAACCCTGTTTGACAACTATTAATCAGCGCCCTATTAAAACCAGTACAGCAAATACATTGACGCACGTTATTTTGCTGCTAATGACTTCACAAATGCTAATACCTCTTGCACATGCCCCGGCACTTTAACGGTGCGCCATTCTTGTTGAATCACGCCTGTAGCATCAATTACAAAAGTGCTACGCTCTATACCTCGGACCTTTTTACCATACATGTTTTTCATTTTTATGACATTAAATAGTTGGCAAGCAACTTCTTCGGTGTCACTCAACAACTCAAATGGGAAACCCATTTTTGCTTTGAAATTTTCGTGTGATTTTAGGCTGTCACGAGACACACCTATGATGACGCTGTGAGAGGCAGTAAACTCCGAATGGAGATCGCGAAATTGTTGGCCTTCGGTGGTGCATCCGGGCGTGTTATCTTTGGGGTAAAAATAGAGAACAACAGTTTTTCCACGGTATGAAGAGAGTGTTATTTCTTGGTTACCGGTGGCAGGTAGGCAGAAATCTGGTGCAACTTGATTAAGCATGGTGTGGAATAGAGATCAGAATAATAAGACCTTATATTGGCTTAAATGCTGCAAGCTGGCAAGGCTTTCATAGATAGTTAGTGAACGACTTTTAATTTGTTGCGCACTATTAAACGCTAAGTATTTGATCGGGAATCATTTTTAATGTGTGTCAAAATCGTGGTTGCTAACTCTTGAAGTGCCGTCTCTGTATTGCTGTTGAGTGTGAACGCTTTGGCTAGAGGTAGTCTCGGGAAGTTTTGGTCAATAGCTTTGGAATAAGCGGGGTCGTAGTGTTTGAGTAATAACTCTTCAACTAACGTTGCCCATTGACCAGAATTTGCAAGCGTCTGCCATTTGGTAATTGTTTGATGGCCATGTAGAGCACGTAAGCAATCAAGTTGTCGATTCAGGCGATCAGGTTCGGAGATAAAGTGCGCGTAATCTTCTTGTAACAATTTGACGCGAACGGGTATTGGGGCATTGACAATGATGCATGTACTGGCACGCATGGCTTCAATTAGAAATTCAGGCACTCGCAGATTGCCTACTTTTTTACTTTCCGACTCAACGAAAACAGGTTGATCGGGCGAGAGTTGATGGAGTGCATCCCACACCATGCTTTCAAACAGTTTTTGTGAGGGTTGTGGCGTGCTTGGTAGATGGCCCAGAACAGAACCGCGGTGTGATGCGAGTGCTTCTAGATCAAGTATTTGAGCGCCTTGTTGGTGAAGCGTGTGGAGTAATCGGCTCTTGCCAGTGCCAGTCATGCCGCAGACGACTTGCCATGTCAGTTGGCTAGGTAGCGTTGAGAGTTCGTTGATGACCAGTTGACGATAGGCTTTATAGCCACCTGCCATTCGACCGGTTCTCCAGCCGATCTGACCGAGCACGTGGGCAAATGCTGCGCTACGGCCACCGCCTCGCCAGCAATAAATCAGAGGGCGCCATTGCCTGGGGCGTTGATTGAGGTGCTCATTGAGGTGGCGTGAAATATTGGCGCTGATCAAGGCCGCACCAATTTTTTTTGCTTCAAATGCAGAGACTTGAGTATAAATGGTGCCGACTTTGCTACGTTCGGCATTGTTTAATACAGGAAAGTTTACAGCGCCTGGGAGGTGATCTTGTGCAAACTCATCCTCCGAGCGAACATCAATAATCTCGTCAAACTCATGGCGTTGTGATACGGTAACCATTTTCACGGCACGCTCTTCGTGTGCCTCTTTTTGTTGCACATGCCGCACCAGATCATCTTGTGACGTGCTAGATGTTTGTATGTTTGTCGTTAATTCAGCCATATTTTTACATTATCGCATTTCTTTACCTGCGAGCGAAATCTGCATGTCTAGCTTCAGTGTTCTTCATAGTATGGTGCTAAATTTTGGAATTTTAGGGATAAATTAATTGTTATGAGTGAACAAATTGAACAGCCCCACTTGCGTTTAACCCAGTTTTCTCACGGTGGTGGGTGAGGCTGTAAACTGACGCCAGCGTTGCTGAGCGAAATATTATCTCAATCGGCAGCAGCCCAGCCATTTGCTAATCTTCTGGTTGGTTCTGCAAATAATGATGATGCTGCCGTATATCGTATTAACGATACACAGGCGATTGTTGCAACAACGGATTTTTTTATGCCGATTGTTGATGATCCCTATGATTTCGGAAGAATTGCAGCCACCAATGCCATTTCTGATGTATATGCAATGGGTGGAAAACCATTTATGGCCTTAGCACTTCTCGGTATCCCTGTAGGTAAGATGCCAATGAGTGTGGCACAACGCATTACTATGGGTGGTCAGTCAGTCTGCGAATCGATCAACATACCGATTGCTGGCGGGCACTCGATCGACTCCCCTGAGCCGATCTATGGATTGGTTGTGCTCGGATTAGTCCACCCCGATCGGGTTAAACGTAATGATCGAGCCCAGGATGGTGACGTATTGATACTGGGTAAGGGTCTTGGTGTGGGTATTATGAGCGCTGCAATTAAGAAAAATGAGCTGTCTAACAAGGCCTATCAACAAATGTTAGCGGTCTCGACGCAGTTAAATACACCTGGAGTTGCTTTAGCAGAGTTAGATGGCGTACATGCCCTCACGGATGTAACTGGTTTTGGTCTGCTTGGGCATTTATTAGAGATTTGTAGAGGCTCTGGCTTGAATGCCAAACTACACGAATCACAAATCCCTATTCTGTCAGAAGCGCGTCCTCTATTGGCGGCTGGATTTGTCACTGGGGCTTCTGAGCGTAATTGGTTAAGTTACGGTCAGGATGTGGTGTTACCTCAGGGCGATACTACGCTGCTGCGGCGAATTTGCACCGATCCTCAGACCAGTGGTGGTTTGCTGGTTAGTTGCGCGCCATCAGCAGTTGATACAGTTTTGGACATATTTAAGTCCCAAGGGTTTTTTGATGCTGCAGTCATTGGTAGCCTGGTGGCTGGTATGAATAAGGTCGAAATTGTTTTATAGATTATATAACTATTTGATTATATTAATATTTTTATCCCTTTGGAGATGTAAGGATGGGCTTTAAGCGCTTCCAGACATTCTCCAGAAGAATGCTCTGCGCGGCTGCTGTCGGATGTAGCCGATCGGGCTGAAAGTACTCTGGCTTTTCAGCAATCCCCTCCAGTAAAAAAGGCACATATGGAATGCTTTTAGATTGGGCGAGATCGCGAAATGTATGGTGAAAACCATCGGCATAGGTTTGCCCATAGTTGGGTGGAATGCGCATCCCCACTAACACCACTTTTGCTTTGTTATGTTGAATTTTTTGTATCATAGTTTGCAGATTACGGCGCATGGACTGAAGGTCGAGGCCGCGTAGGCCATCATTTGCGCCCAGTTCAAGAATCACTATAGTAGGGCTGTGTTGTTGCAATGCTGCATCGATGCGTCCTAAGCCACCTCGGGTTGTTTCCCCGCTCACACTGGCATTGATAATTTTATAATCGAAGCCTTGCTCTTTCAGACGCAAACCGAGTAAATTCACCCACTCCTCACCGCGTGCTAAACCATAGCCCGCAGATAAACTGTCACCCAATACCAGTATAGTGGCTGGATGAATGGCTTGCGCATTTAAGGGTAATACGCTGAGAGTCAGAAGAGTACAAGCGATTAATCTACAATACGCTAGATTAAATCTGGGCAAACACGTAAATAACCAATTGAATTTCATACCTTATGCATCCTCAAAAAGACAAAGACTCCGAAACAATGATTTTAACAGTCAATAAACTGATAAAACAGGTGACAACTGGAGAGTCGGTGTTGACGATTCTCAATAATTTGAGTTTTTCCGTAGAGCAGGGTGCTGCAGTGGCTGTAGTTGGTACATCAGGTTCTGGTAAATCAACACTGCTGGGGTTACTTGCCGGTTTGGACCAGCCAACCAGCGGCTCAGTATGTTTGAATGGTGTTGATCTGAATACGCTTGATGAGGATGGTCGTGCAGCGCTACGGGCGCAAGCGGTCGGTTTCGTATTTCAGTCTTTTCACCTGTTGCCAGCCATGACAGCGATTGAAAATGTGATGTTGCCTTTGGAATTGGCTGGAAACTCCCAAGCTAAACAGCTCGCCCGTGAGGCACTAGATCGTGTAGGTTTGGCAAGTCGATTGAATCATTATCCGCAACAACTCTCTGGAGGTGAGCAGCAGCGGGTCGCGTTGGCACGTGCATTCGTCAACCGCCCACTCATCTTATTTGCAGATGAGCCTACGGGGAATCTTGATGCCGCTACAGGACAAGAGGTTATTGATCTGTTATTTGAGCTCAATCATGAACAGGGTGCTACTTTAATATTGGTGACTCATGATGCAGTTCTATCCCAACGCTGTAATCAGGTTCTTAAACTCCATGCTGGAGTATTGCAGTGATGCGATGGCTAGCAGATCTTGTTTTAGGTATGCGATTATTATTGCGAAACTGGCATGCGGGTGAATTACAGGTCTTGGCAATTGCTGTGGTTATTGCAGTCGCTAGTGTCACTACAGTTGGTTTTTTTGCTGATCGGGTTGAGCAGGCATTGGTGCGACAAGCCAATCAATTATTAGGTGCCGATTTAGTGATTGTTTCTGACCGACCATTTGATCCCAATTGGCGAGCTGCGGCTACTGATTTTGAGCTCGTCTCTACTGAGATGCTGCGATTTCCAAGTATGGTAAGTTACCGCAGTGATTCTGTTTTGGTCGATGTGAAGGTTGTTAGCGCAGGTTACCCATTGCGGGGGGAGTTGCGCATTGCCGATCAACTTCATACCGTAGATCGCCTTGCCGCTGCAATTCCAAAGCCTGGCACCGTATGGGTTGATGAGAAACTATTGACGCGCCTTAATGTGTCTATTGGTTCTAAAATTGAGCTTGGTAGAATTCAGTTGAAGGTTGCGGCGATGATCACCCAAGAGCCGGATAGCGCTGTTGGATTTATTATGGGTGGGCCGCGTTTGATGTTAAATCAAGCCGACTTGTTAAAGACTGGATTGGATCAGATTGGTAGTCGAATTCGCTACCGATTACAATTTAGTGGTCAATCTACTGCAATTGCAGCATATCAGGCTTGGTTAGTACAAAAACTGATTCCGGGTCAACGGATTGAAAGCATTCAAGATGCACGCCCAGAGATTCGCTCGGCTTTGGAACGTTCTGCACAGTTCTTAAATCTAACCGCATTACTCAGTGTGATATTAGCGGCTGTAGCTATTGCGCTTGCTGCACGACGTTTCTTACAAAGACAATTAGATGCTTGTGCTGTGATGCGCTGTATGGGTACTGCACGTCAGCAATTGCTCAGAATCTATGGCGTACAATTTATCTGCCTAGGTCTCATGGCAAACGGTGTAGGCTGCTTAATTGGCGCTATCGCGCAGCAGGGGTTAGCATTTTGGTTGAGCCATTTCGTTGGAGTAGAGTTGCCAGAAGTGCGGTGGTTACCTGCGATCCAAGGCTATGTCATTGGTTTTTTCTTATTAATTGGTTTTGCTATGCCACCCTTGCTGGCACTAGGTCAGGTTTCACCACTACGGGTATTGCGTCGAGAGTTTATAGCGCCTAAGGGTAATGCGGCTTTTGCCTATCTTTTGGGGCTTGCTACAATTGGCGTATTAATGATTTGGAAAGCGGGTGATATACGTCTGGGCTCGCTGGTATTTGTTGGTTTTGTTGTTGCAATGCTAATTCTATTTGGATTGGTCTGGGTAGTCATTGGTTTGTTGTCTCGATTACCATCGGTTGGTGTGTCATGGCGCTTTGGATTAGGTCAATTATCTCGCCATCGCTGGTCTAGTGTGGTGCAGATTGTTGCGTTGAGCATTGGCTTAATGGCGCTTCTTACTTTAACCCTGATCCGTGGCGAGTTACTACAAATTTGGCAAAGTGGTTTACCTGTTGATGCGCCGAATCGTTTTGTTGTTAACATTCAAGAAGATCAACTAGTTTTAATTAAAGCATTTTTCAAAAATCACCAAGTTGACGAACCCGAAATGCATCCAATGGTTCGCGGTAGATTAATCAAGATAAATCATAGGGAAATCAAATCTGCAGACTACTCAGATGACCGTGCTCGTCGCTTAGTCGATAGAGAATTTAATCTATCTTGGGCGGAGTCTCTGCAAAAGGGTAATCAGCTCATACAAGGTGATTGGTGGCGTCAAGGTAGTGGCATAGAAAACCAGTGGTCTGTAGAATCGGGAGTGGCACGAGCATTAAACTTAAAGATTGGCGATGAGCTAAGTTTTGATATTGCTGGTCAGGTTATTTCAGGCAATATATCGAATTTGAGAAAAGTTGACTGGGATTCTTTCCGTGTCAATTTCTTTATTGTTTCACCACCTGGGCAGCTCAATAAATTACCAGTGAGCTATGTGACAAGCTTTTATGTGCCACCAGAAAAAGTGGAATTATTAAATGCTTTGGTGCGGGAATTTCCAAATGTACTATTAATCGACGTTGGGCAAGTGATGGTGCAAGTTCGCGGAATGATTGCGCAGGTTTCTAGTGCATTACAGTTTGTATTTCTATTCACATTAATATCAGGCATGATTGTTCTGTATGCGGCCCTGGCAAGCACCCAAGATGAGCGTTTATATCAAGCGAGTATAATGCGTGTTATTGGTGCCAGTCGGTCACAAGTCATGAGAGCTGGATTTTCTGAGTTTATATTTATTGGTGCATTTTCTGGATTGCTGGCAGCAGTCTTAGCGCAAGCATTAGGATATACATTAGCCTTAAAATTTCTTAATGTAGATTATGGTTTTAGTGTCACGGTATGGTTTGTCGGTGTTATTGGTGGCGGTGTGGGAGCAGTAGCAGTCGGATACCTAGGTTTGCAGCATATGATGCGAATCTCGCCCATAAGAATCATGCGGCAATATTATTAAAGATAGAGTTTTTAAAGGCTTCGTTACTCAGGACTGGGTTTAATGGTAGGTCTATTCAGAGGTTAATTATGAACGAATGGTTAATGAACCCTATACTGCTTATTGGGGTTGGTGTATGTATTGTTATTGTAATCACTACTCTGATGATGATCAGTATTTCTGGGAAACTGCGTCAGCACTCGAGCGAGTTACTACAGAACTTACAGCACGGATTAGAGGATAAACATAGGGCTGTTTTGGCAGACTTACATATGGGATTGACTAGACAAGGGGATCGCCTTGGGCAGCAGCTGACTGATGTCAGCGATAGGCAGAGGCAAGCTGTGGCTGATGAATTAAAGCAAACTAGAGATCAATTGCATAGCCTTCGATTAACTTTAAGTGAGGAGCTTGCCCGTCAACGCGAAGCCATGCTAGAGCGCTTAACGCAAAGTACTGATTCGCTTAATTTAAAAATTGATACACGGCTAGGGGAAATTTCTGGCCGCGTTAATGAGCGATTGGATGAAGGTTTTCGCAAAACCAATGAAACTTTTGTTAATGTCATGACGCGTCTTGCAACAATAGATGAAGCCCAAAAGAAGATTGAAGGCTTGACGACCAGCGTTGTGAGTTTACAAGATTTACTGGGTGACAAACGCTCGCGAGGTGCTTATGGTGAGGTGCAGCTAGAAGGGTTAGTGCGTAATATGTTACCGCCCTCTGCATTTGAGTTACAGGCAACGCTATCTAATGGTACTCGTGCAGATTGCATGATTCATTTGCCGCAACCTACTGGAACGATTGCCGTTGACTCCAAATTTCCACTTGAGAACTATCATCGAATGTTTGAAGTTGATCGCAATAGTGTGGAGCGAGTTGCCATCCAGAGGCAGTTTAGAGCAGACATCAAAAAACATGTTGATGATATTTCAAAGAAATATATTATCCCTGGCGAGACAGCTGACGGTGCGGTGATGTTTATACCTGCTGAAGCGGTTTTTTCAGAGATTCACGCCCATCACGCTGAATTAACCGAATATGCAATGTCCAAGAGGGTTTGGATTGTTTCTCCCACTACATTAATGGCTGTTCTCAATACTGCGCGTGCCGTGCTAAAAGATGTGGAAACTCGTAAGCAGATTCATGTGATTAAAGATTCTTTGCATAAGCTCTCATCGGAGTTTAGTCGTTTTGATGATCGCATGCGTGATTTGGCAAAACACATTCGTCAGGCGCATGAGGATGTTGAGAAAGTGCAAGTGACTAGCACCAAAATATCGCAACGTTTTGCCCAGATAGAGAGTGTTCAATTAGAGGCAGAAGGGAGTGCGCAGCCGCTTACTAGTGCCCCTGGGGTCGTGTCAATTCCCGTTGCTGTGGAGCTGAGCTGATTGGATCCTGACCTCAAAAAAATCAATAATCAATACTACTGAGTATTACAAATTAGGTGGTGAATGGTTCAACTCTTCAAGGGTATTGATATTGTAAAAATATGCTGTTTCTATAAAGTTTACACTCACCACGGTTAATGATTGTTGCCAAGATTGAATTTTTCGGCCGCCTTTTTGAAGATATTCAGTCAGGCTGCACAATACTGAATGCCGATATAAGGAGAAGGTTGGTTGTAATTGGCTGCCAGTAGTAGCCACTGCCAAGTCTGCTTCATTCTTTAATAAAGCTTGTAGCAGATTTGAAAACAGATCTTGAGGTAAGTAAGGGGTATCACAGGGAACGGTTGCTATTAGTGAGTGCTGCGCACGCTGTAGTCCAATGTGCAATCCTGCTAATGGACCTACGAAACCAGTGATTTCATCGCTAATGACTGGATAAGAAAATCTTGAGTATTCCATTAAATTTTGGTTGGTATTAATGAGTAACTCGTCAACTTGCGGCGCAAATCGTGCGATGACATGCGAGATTAGTGCCTGCCCTTGGTAGATTTGTAGGCCTTTATCGACATAGCCCATGCGTCGTCCTTGACCGCCTGCAAGTATTATTCCTGAAATAGATGGTTGATTAGGCATCACAGGTCAGAGGGTTGCGATAATGCTTATCCACCAATGTATGACATTTCTATTTTAGGTACTGGCGACGTGTATTCGCTGCGAATCTCAGAGTAACGATCGGCACGAACTTGCCATACCTGTTTAATAGCCTCAGTGATATCAGCATCGCTGTGATGCTGACGTAGTAACTCGCGTAAATCAAAGCCAGAATTAGCAAATAAGCAAGTATACAGCTTACCCTCAGTCGAAATGCGAGCCCGAGTACAGGTGCTACAAAAGGCTTGGGTCACAGAGGCAATGACGCCAATTTCGCCTTGACCGTCGACATATTTCCAGCGTTTAGCAACCTCTCCATTATAGTTTGCACAGACAGGCTCTAGGGGCATTTCCTGCGAGATGATTTGAACAATCTCTTGTGCACTTAATACATCCTTCATCTGCCAGCCATTGGTCACACCGACGTCCATAAATTCAATAAAGCGTAAAATATGGCCGCGTTGTTTAAAAAACCTGGCCATTGGCAAAATGCTTGTTTCATTTAATCCGCGTTTCACGACCATATTGATTTTAATGGGATTGAATCCAACTGTTGCCGCAATATCTATGCCCTTGATCACTTTAGACACTGGAAAGTCAACGTCATTCATTGCTTTAAATGTATGATCATCCAGTGAGTCTAGGCTCACAGTTAAACGTTTTAAGCCGGCATCTCGCAACGCTTGCGCTTTTTTAGCAAGCAGTGAACCGTTAGTGGTTAATGTAAGATCAAGGTTTGGTATTAAGGCGAGCGTGGAGATTAATTGCTCAATATTGCGCCTGACCAGTGGTTCGCCACCGGTGAGTCGAATTTTTTCGACACCTAAATCAGTGAAAATGCGAGCCAAGCGAGTGATTTCTTCAAAACTTAGCAACGCTGCACGTTCTAAGAACTGATGGTCCGCACCAAATTTCTCTTTGGGCATACAATAGACGCATCGAAAATTACAGCGATCCGTTACCGAAACGCGTAAGTCTCGGAGAGGGCGCTGAAGACGATCTTGCGTGGTTTGTAGAGTGGTGGGTGTTTCAGGCATTAGAGAATTTATCAGTTTATTATGAGTGGCTTAAAATTATGACAGATTCCAAGGTGTTCAACACGAATTTGAATATTTTGGTCATCAGTCAGGCTAGATATAGCATGGACCAGGTATGCCTGGGTATTTGGCAAATAAGGACTCATCAATCACCAGACCTAAACCAGGTTGATCGTTGGGTTCGATATGACCGTCTATGACTTTGAGTGCAGTATCGCCACACAATACATCCCGAAATGGGTTAATCGCTGCGCAGTCACTCTCGTAGATGTACGCATTTGATGAAGCGCAGAGCAAATGAACGCAAGCTGCAGTGTCTATGGCCGTATGACCCGTATGAGGGGCAAAAGCGCGGCGAAAGGATGCTGCGATATCAGCAATTTTTTTGCATTCAGTAATGCCACCCGCTTTGCAAGGATCCGGTTGAATAATATCAACGGCTCCGGTTTCTAAGAGTTGACGTGCTTGATAGCGCGTAAAATGATTTTCACCGCCTGCAAAAGGAATCATTGAGCGCTGATTGAAATGGGCATAATCTTGAATCGCATCTGGCGAGAATGGTTCCTCTAACCATCCAATGCGACACTCTTCAAGTGCAGGGAGGGCGCGTTGTAGATCCAAATATTGATAGCGAGTATTGATATCAACCATAATATCTATACTATCGCCAAGATGTTTGCGAATATACCGAACGCGTTCTACATCGCGCTCAACAGTATCGCCTAGGCGTAATTTTAGTGCTGTATAGCCTTTATCTACAAAGCTTTGTGCCTCAGCTAATAGTTGGGCAGGGTCTTGAAAGCCTAAGCATACGCCACCCGCATAAGCACGGAATCGTTTTTTACTGCCGCCGAGTAGGCTGTATACAGGCATGCCTAATGCCTTGCTGCGCGCGTCCCAGAGCGCTATATCAACACCGCTCATTGCTTTGTAGAGCGCCCATCCTGGGCCATGCGTTTGACCTTGTTTGCTGTAAATTAACTGCCATATATCCTCAACAGCCATTGCACTTTTCCCGACAACAATGGGAGCTAAATTATAATTCACTAGGTCGGCAATCACTGTAGGTGCTAAACCGTGGTGAGATTCGCCGTATCCTACAATACCATCCTCAGTCTTAATGCGTACAACAACGGTATCTTTTTTGACTGGCTGACCAACACCGCGACGAGGTGCATTGTTGAGTTTGATTGATAAGGGAAACGCCTTGACTTCGGTAATAATCATAAAAATCCTATGTGGATATGGTCGAAGTTAATATAAATATACGAATTGTAAATTTTCAGTCATGAGAAATTGATATGTTAAGAAAATACTTAGTCAATTTTTGCACCAGATGCTTTAACTACTTTGGCCCAGCGGATGGTTTCATCCCGCATTAATACAGCAAACTCATCAGTTTTTGCAGATGCAACATCTAATCCTTGTTGCTCAAAACGTTTTTGATGCTCTGGTAACAGCAGTGCAGAAGATATTGCGGTATGCAGTTTTTCGGTGATCTCTTTGCTAATACCTTGTGGACCGAGCACGCCATACCAAGTGTATACCTCAAAATTAGCGACTCCAGCTTCAACCATGGTAGGCACTTCGGGGACTAATTTTGAGCGATTACGTCCAGTAATGGCAAGCCCTCGTAATTGCTTTGCATTCACATGAACTGCACCTAAATTTAAGATGTGGAACATGTATTGAAGTTGACCGGATAGTAGATCAACTGTTGCAGGTGCTACGCCACGATAAGGAATATGGACTGCTTTAATGCCAGTGGCTAATTTGAAATATTCAGCAGTCAAGTGGCCAGTAGTGCCACTGCCACCAGTTCCAAAATTTAATTGATTAGGTTTTGACTTGGCAAGCGCAATTAGTTCTTTAACATTTCGAATGGGTAGTGTTGGATGTGCAACCAATAATAACGGGGCGGTGGCTAATAGCGTGATCGGTGTGAAATCTTTCAGAGGATCATAAGAGAGCTTTGGATTTATTGCGGGGGCTATGGAGTGAGAGCTGGGACTGCCAATCATCAATGTATAGCCATCGGGTTTGGCGCGCGCAGTATATTCAGTGCCTAGAGTATTTCCAGCACCTGCGCGGTTATCAACGGTCACATTCTTACCTATGGTATCAATCAACATTTGAGCAACTGCACGACCGACTAAATCTGTTGGACCGCCAACGACTGAGGGTATGACCAAGGTAATGTTACGCATTGGGTAATTTTGGGCAATGCTGGATTGTGAAAATAAACTGGCAATCAATAGTGCTGATATTGATACTAAGGCTGCAATGTAACAGTAGGTATGAGGTTTAGAATAGCTGCTCGTTTGCTGCTCAATGAATAATGCAAAAAAATATTTTTTTCCAAGTTCATGATGCGTGAAAGGTGGAAATGTGAATGGCATACCCGCTCCTTGGATCATGTTGTACAAATAGTTTTTTAATTGCTTTTTTAATAAGTGCAATTCGACTTATTATTTTTAGGATTAATGCGGATTAATTGCGTATTTCAAGGGTTAATCTTACTTAGGTTAATCCCTTTGTGGGATCTGTGTCTAGTTATTAACAGCTCGGGCAGAATTTTGCAGTCCGCTATATGATAAGAGATAAAAAATTGGCTATGAACCCAGATTGTGTAAGCAAAAGACTGTAAATTGTATAGCTGTGGCAAAATTCAGCATCAATTATAAATAAATTAGCTGAATCAATGTATCTAGAGTATGCAGTCCCTACGATCAATTTGCATATATCTGATCTAGTTGAAAAAACAGCTACAAGTTGTCATTATGGTTGTTAATGTTTTTTAAACAAATACTAAAGGAGCGCTTGCGATGTCCAATTCACCCCCCACTCAACTCACTGCACTTGCCGGTCTTAAAGTTGTTGATTTAACACAATATGAAGCTGGCACTTCTTGCACGCAGGCCTTAGCATGGCTAGGTGCCGACGTTGTTAAAATTGAACCTCCAATGGGGGAGAGTGGTCGTTTCGCATCGACTGAGAATAAAAAATTAGATTCATATTATTTTATTATTATGAATGCTAATAAGCGTAGCGTGGTCTGTGATATGAAATCAGATAGTGGTAAAGCGATGCTGAAAAAAATGAT
>Ga0114974_10001161_pt1 | contig 20966 bp, 18 predicted proteins | sample S_130206_EF_Meta_FD_87318 | JGI IMG/M metagenome (GOLD analysis project Ga0114974, IMG submission 87318) | Freshwater microbial communities from Lake Simoncouche, Canada to study carbon cycling - S_130206_EF_MetaG | ecosystem: Environmental > Aquatic > Freshwater > Lake | place: Lake... | reverse complement strand
GAACGGAATAGTCATAATTACATTTACTGTTTCCGCTTAAGAATGCAAATAAAATTAAAAATTGAACGAACCCTGCATAATAAGCATAATCAATATCATATAAACATATATTAGTATATTAATATAACAATAGTATAGTAATATAAACGATATGGGTATAAGATTTTTAAACGGGTTCTTGAAAACCAACTGTTCGCCCGCCGCCATTCATTTAGTTAACTTTGGCGCGTTAACCGGCAAAAAAATTGCGATTGATATCAGCATTTATTTGTATAAATTCTCCGCCGAAAACCGGCTCATTGAAAACATTCACCGGATGTTGACCTTATTCACCCATTATAAAATCATTCCAGTATTTATTTTTGATGGGAAACCGCCCGCTGAAAAAAAGTTTGTCTTGCAGCAGCGTCGACAATCCAAGACCGCCGCCGAACGCGAATACAACCAGCTGAAACGTCAATTAGACGGAATGATTATCAGCCGCCCATTCTCTACTAGCTCTGCATCAGAAACCGACAAAATCATCCAGCAAATGGAGAAACTCAAGACCCAGTTCATCTACATTAATCGCGAAACTATCAACAGTGTGAAAGACCTGTTGCGCGCATACGGGGCGACATATTACGACTCGCCCGAAGAAGCCGACACTTTATGCGCGATGTTGGTGCACAAACATAAGACTTGGGCGTGTTTAAGCGACGACATGGACATGTTTGCGTATGGCACGGCGCACGTATTGCGCGACTTTGATATCAATGCGCACACGGCGACCCTGTATTCTATGAGCGCAATACTAGATGACCTGGGGATCAGTCCGGCGGAATTCAAGATGATGTGCGTTATTGCAGGAACGGACTATAACACGCGGTCAGCTGACGCACAGCAAAGCCCAAATGTGAATATGAATATGAATATGAATATATATAAATGTTTTGCGGCGCTGAAGGCGTTTAAACGCAATAACCCGAATAATTCTACTGTAGGTGTAGGGCTAAATGATTGGATTAACGCAGATGCAAAGACGCATGAAATGCATTACAATATGTTTGATTTAGACCATGAAACGCACCAAACCAAGTTCAAATCGTTTGATAATATTAAAATAATGAATGGCAAAATAATGCAACAACAAGTGCGCGAAATTTTGAACGCGCATTCAATGCTTTAATTGCATAATATTAATACGATATTTGCAATGGAATTTGTAAATCTGAGTTCCCATATATTATAAAATCGCGATTAAAATTTAATGAACATGCGCGGTCATCACCGCCTATTTTACTACCATATTTTAGGCCTTTAATGGTGCGTTTATTTGTTGTCTTTTTGCAATTTTTGCATTTATTATTTTTTCTGCGCGTATTGTGCGTCTTTTTTTTGCGTGTCCTGTTTTTTATTTTACTGCCTCCTGCGGTGTATTCTAGAAAACGCGGGTCTCTTGTAACTGATACAAGTTCACGGTCGCAAGTACTACCTGAAAATAAATCTTTAAAACTGGGGGGTGTTTTCGGTATACTTATTTTATCTAACACAATTTTGTCATATGTTGGCACAACTGGGTTATATGGCATCCAAACTCCTTTAGCCCAATTGGTATCGCCTTCTTTATAAAATGCTATTCTTAAAAAGTTTCGTTTATGTAAAGGCAACTCGCCAGTTGAAAATTTAATTAAATGTTGACTAGTTAACTCGCTCATAGCATCAGTATAAATAGGTTGTAAACGTTCAGTTGTTATAATGTTTGGACTTTTAAGAAGTAGTCTAGTTGGTTGTTGTGCAAATCTAAAAACAGTGGGTGCTCTTAATACTGGAGTTTCATGATAAAATGCACTTTCTTTCCAAATTATTAAGTTACCTGCAGTTACAGGCATTGAAAATACATTATTACCACCTTCAGGTGCCAACTCTGTCCCTCTTGTGATATGAGGGTCTTTAAATAATAATGCAAGTTTAATATATTTAATTTTAAACTCTTGTGGAGTGCCCTCATTATAAATTATTGAATCTTGGTGAAGTGTAGTCCGTTCTCCATTTATTGGTTCTCGTCTATTTTGATAATAATCAAATGCAATTATTAATGGATATGTAAACTCACTGCCAAATAAATCTAATTGTTGGTTCATTAGCGCAATTAAATGTGCAATTAAGCCCGAATGCGCATCTATATTGTCATTATCATTATCAAAAAATAAATTGGACTGCCAAAGGCCATCAATAGATTGGTATGTAGTTGATTTGTGATTATCAGTCATAAAGTTTGCTTCATAATTTTTTCTTATACTAAAGCGTCGCATGCCATCTATTATTTCAATTTTAAATATAATAAATCTACATGAAGATTCAATTTGGTCATCTAAAGTTTTAAAATGCCGGAACTGCGTCCATCCATTATATTCATCAATTAAAGTCTGCTTAATGCCACTAATGTCAATCGCCTGCAACAATTCGTCAGGAACTGATAACTTTGCAAACAATAATTCTCGCGATGGTTCTTGTCCTTGAAAACTTTGAAACCAGCTAGGCGGAGTTACCTGTTCAATTCCAATAGTATTCTTTCTTACATATTGCGATAATTCAAATATTGACACTTGTTTTGCAGATTTGGATGATGATACTGTAGATAGATCTGTGTCTTTACGTTTCATATTACGTTTCATATATTATATAAAGTTATTGAATTTTTACATACAAAAAATAATAAATAAAATGATTTTATTTTTTATTTTTTTAGATTAGGTCATAAATCTTAAAATGACTACAAGCTAAATGGCTTTAAGCGCTCGCCGTGGCCTCAACAGGCTTGGACGCCTTGGAGAAGTGGGGGCTCATGTATCTCTGCAAGTTGAAATACGTAAGCTCCTCGCCCTGGTTAATCTTAAGGAGAGACGAAAGCTTGCTATCCGGGATAATCTTGCGGCCATTGGCCTTATCCTGAAGGTCGTGCGTTCTAATGTAGGTGTTGATGTCGCGAGTGACCTCAGTTCTGGCCATCTCCGCGCCCACCTGCTTTCCCAAGAACTGCGCGAGCTCGTCGCTAATTCTGGTAGGCTTCACGAACCCACTGGGAGCGCGGTTGCCGGCCTTTCTCTTTCTCTTGGTGGACGCCTTCTGCGCGTTCTTGAGCTCACGGTTATACTGCTTGTCCAAAGTGCGGTAATCCGTCTTCAAAGAGGCAATAATAGAGCTGAGCTGCTGCAACTTGGCAAAAATATCAAGGGACTTCTCATTGACACTGGTATCCACGTCACCAACAACCTCCTCTGCAGCGGGTGCGGCGGAGGCGGAGGCGGAGGCAGTAACGGGGGCAACAGCAGGGGTAACAGCCTCAACAGCAGGAGTAGTGGCAGCCTTCTGCTTGGGCTCTCTAACCTTCTTCACCTTTGTGACAACCTCCTGGACAACAGGGGCGGCAACAACAGGGGCAGAGGCAACAACGGGAGCGGGGGCGGGGGCAACGGGAGCGGTGGTGGAGGCGGCAGCGGCTTTGGTGGCTTTGGTTTGCTTTGACATGTTATACTATCTATATACACTATCTTTTTAAGTAGTTTAACGCATAAATATATATTATTTAATTAATTCGCGATTAAACAAGGTCTGCAATATTAATTATTTGTTATTTTTCCTAAAGTTATGGATTTATATGGATTTATTATATAGAATTGTTGTTCATTGTTCCCTTGTTTCATCATTTTCTTCCTTTTATTCTAATATCAAAGCAAACTAATCATTATTATTCTAAACAATAATGATGAAACATTCCTCCAGGAGGCTATTAATAATACGTGACCGATTGATACAACCATGGCAGACTTGTTGCCGCCTCCGTATTCACAATCGTTAATGCACCCAACACATAATATGCGCCTAAACATTTGCTGTCGCGGTCCACCCCGCTATTCACAAGACATTCCAATATCGTCAATATTCTTCCTTTAATCTCATTATTATTGTACATATCTCTCAACTCTTGAAAGTTTAATTGCCTAAATGGATTGCCATGAGGGGGGCAAATGGCGGTCTTCATCTGGTTACTAATCTGTAGGCGGTAGTTCCAAATATCATATAACTCTCTCAAAAATTTTAATAATTTATTCTTGTCCAACTCGGCAAACCATCTTGGCTCGCTGTAATTTCCTAAAGCATTGATGTTTTGAAATAGAGCCAAAATGCGCAATTCCAATGACTTGTCGCTTGAAATTATAATATTGTCCACCTCTATCTCCGTATTAATATCCATGTTGAGAAGCTTGCCAATGCTCAACAAACTCTTCAATGCATACAAGGTGCGCGGTGGAAATGCGTTTCTATTGTAGGGATTACATAGTTTGCAGCCGGATTTAGCAATCAAGTTATGTAGCGATACAATGTCAAACCCATAAATAAATCCGTCTACATCTTTGTAGCTGAAAAATTGGTGTAATGGGATTAGAGCAAGGTCTTCCATAGAGAGGAAATCGGTTTGGTTCACGCATAATGCGCGATTTAGATATGCGGGCCCGTGCATCTGCGTGCTAAACATGCGCTGTAGTCGTCCTCTAAAAACCTTTTGGATTTTAACAATAAAGGAAGAAAAATATAGGTGGCTACAAATCCGGAAGGTCAAGTCTTTTTTAGAGCCGGATAACTTTAGGTTGTAATGTTTCGCAAACCGTTTTAAATCCACCATCATGAATTTTTGGGTTAGTAGCGCGCCGTAATTCGTAGTAGTGGGAATATCTTGGGGCGCAATCGTGATGTTGGCAAATGCGGCAAAAACACGGTCATAGGCTTTTTCAAAGATTAAATTCATGTACTCGGCCATTTTATTTTGTGCGGCTCTATGGGTCTGCAATGTAGAATTGCAAGTCGTCAGGTTGCCTGGTATAACGTTTGATACGCTGCTTTGAACTTCATTATACATTGTATACATTATTGTATCTATTTATAGATAATATAATTTCTTTTTGAATTGTTTTAATTTTTAATTGAATTATATTATTTTTAACTGAGAACTTGTAACTTGTAACTTGTAAGAGTGGTCGCGCTATATTATTTTTTTTATATGTGTATATATAAGGTTATTGATGATGAGCATATTTAGAGCAGATGCTGCGAGTGCTGCGAGTGCTGCAGGTGATGAAGGTGATGAAGGTGCTGCAGGTGATAGTGGCAAATGCGGTAAAGGTTATGCAAATACACGTCTTTTTAGAGGTGATGACAAAAGTTTTAATTTTTTTTCTATAAGTTTTTTTAAAAAAACAAACAAGCCAGTTGATGAACCATTTGATAAAAAAATTGATAAAATGTCACTGTTAATGAATGAATTGCCACGTTTCAGTGAAGTCTACATTAACGATTTGGGATCCATATCACCGAATAAATCAACATTTTGTGCAAAATCTGGAGAGAGTCACGACAGCCTTGACCTTAAAGATGTATTTACAGAGGCAGAAGATAATTATGCGTTATATTTAACATCTGAACAAATTGAACCAATGGTTGGTAATAGGAGTGAAGGTCAAATACATGTCAGTAAGTTAAAGGCTATTTTAGTTTTTAGATATGATGAGGGTGCACATTGCATGGAAATTAAATATTTATGTGCTAATCAAGCAAATATATATGCAGGTGCTGGAACTAAAATTATAGAATATTTTAATAATATGATTAACAATTATGTTAATTATTACAATAGTAAACACAATACTAGTGACAACCCAAAAAAGTATTTTTTAGAAGTGTGTTTATTATCTCTAGGTAAAACAATAGGTTTTTATTTAAAAAAAAATTTTATATTTAAAGATGAGGAAGATAAAATTAGATTTCAACAATTGTATAAAGATGCGATTGATAAATTTGATGAAAAATTTGGCAGAGTTCCTGATGAGGATGACATGCGTAAAATATATAGAGACTTGGGGGGAATTTATATGAAAAAGATTATAGGAGACCCTGAAGGAACAATAATGCCAACGCAATCAGATTCAGAAACAGGTTCGTCGCAATCAGTTTCAGAAGATGAACGCGACGGTGGCGCACCTCATACCAAAACAAAAAAAAACAAACCCTATAACCGCGCCAAAAAAACTAAAAAATATAAAAATGGTAAAAATGGTAAAAATAGTAAAAATTGTAAAAAACATAACATTTGTAAACGCGCCAAGAAAACTAAAAAATATAAAAATTGTAAAAAATATAAATTTTGTAAAAGGACAAAGAAATTGTGAGCGCATCAATCGCGTCATTCAAACGCACCTGAGTTCAGCTTATCTTTTAAATCAATAAATATGAATAAGTAAAAAATTGATTTAAAGACAACTCATAATGATATAGTATAAATAAAAACAATGTCTCAAATGCACTCCTCTAACTCTAACGATACTCAATTATTTGTTGATGGCACTTTATTTGATTGCACCAAGTTGCGTTATGGCGCAATCAAGGCCAATGCCTCCGGTGGCAAGGCAATCAGTGTATTCAGCACTTCAATTAATAGCGGCTTAAAGCTAAGCACTCCCTTAATGTTGACTTGGGGCGCCTCTGACTATGAGGGCAACAAGCAGTATGCGATGAGCCTTCAATTCCCCTCTGCTGAGTATTTGACCAGCGACACCGACGCGTTCTTAAGAAATATGAAGGCGTTTGAGGACAAGATTAAGGCGGATGCGCTTGCTAACTCCAAGGAATGGTTCGGCAAGGTGCACAAGTCTCCCGAGGTGATTGAGGCGCTCTTCACTCCTATGCTCAAGTATCCCAAGGACAAGCAGACCAGAGAGGCCGATTACACCAAGTCCCCAATTCTAAGTGTAAAGACGCCTAATTATGAAGGCGTCTGGAAGTTTGAAGTGTATGACGAAGACGAGAACAAGCTATATCCGGACAGCGCAAATACAATGGTCAATCCTCTAGACTATTTGCAGAAAGGCACTCACTTGGCGAGCATTATCCAGTGCGGCGGACTATGGTTTGCCAATGGTAAGTTTGGCATCACTTGGCGACTTGCGCAGGCGATTGTGCAGAAGCCCAAGGAGACGATTGGCGGCAGATGCTTGCTAAAGCTGAAGACCGCGGACAAGGAGAAGCTCAAGGCACAGGTTGCGCCGGTTGTAGAAGAGGCGGATAACATGGCGCTCAGTGTGGTTGTAGAGGATAGCGATGAGGAGGATGAGCTGCCGGTTGTTCCTGCTCCTACACGCGCTGCTCCTGCACCTCCTGTTGTTGTAGAGGTGCCTGTTGTAGAGGCAACTCCGGCGCCTGTAGAGACTGTTGCAGAAGAGCCTGCTGCAGTTGCGGCCGCGCCTGTCAAGAAGAAGATCGTCAAGAAGAAGGAGTAAACAATGTCTCAATAATTAATAATAATAATAATAATAATAATAATAATAATAACAAATATTGTGAAAAATATTATGAAAAATATTATGAAAATTAATATTAAATGATTACATGGTAATATAATAATAAGGGCACTATTATTATATTTTTTTATGCACTGCACATTCAAATACTTATTTTAAATCCATTATTTCATTATCCATTATTTCATTATGCATTATCCATTATTTCATTATCCATTATTTCATTATCCATTATTTCATTATTCCAAGATTATTTTCACGACAATGTCCGCCTTTTGCTCAATGCTATACATATTCATATCATCTATCTTGGCGATCCCTTTCTTCCTTATTGTGTAATATTGCAGCGGTTTAATCATCAGCTTGTCGCACGGAATTTCAAACGACCTTGTACCCAGCTTTAACACCAGCACCGGACTTTTTAGTGAGATGTCGCGCAATGCCACCCTCATAGTGGTGTGAATATTATTCATCTCGTCAATAAATATGTTTTCGCCTAAATCCGGGATGCACTTGACAATAACCTCGCCATCAGTAGACGCATCATCTAAGCCATTTGAAGTAGGAGAGGTAGGAGTTGGGCCACTAATACAATCATAATATAGCTCGCTATGCCACAATGGCACAAAATACGCGTGACCGTTGTGCACTAATTTGTAGACGTTGCTCTCAAACAGGTCTTCTAAACTGGGATTTAAACTGAATAAAAAGGTGTTCTTGTATTTTTCAAATAGCACAGTCTTCACTTGTTCAATTATTTCTTCCTTTATGCAAAGGATGCCCTGATATTTTAACAGCAGGCTATACACTTCTAGCGACATCTCTTTGCTCAGGCCGTCAAACAATTTGAGACTGATTTGCTTGCAACCCAACACAATGTCTTTCACAATGGACGCAAATAGGTCGCTCCCAGCACTCTTCACTAGGAGGTTCACAAAGATGGTGAGCAAGGAAATGTAGGCAGGTTGCTCTTCATTATTATCTGTAGAAGATGTAAAAAAGGAAGAAAAAGGTGAGTTTTGGGTGGATGATTGGTTCATATTCATATTATTCATATTATTTAGATTGCTGGCGTTGCTTGCGTTGCTTGCGTTGCTGTTGACCTCTTGCATTAAATAATGGTACGCGGTGTTCAAATCTTGGAATATTGAGGTGGATTGCGCACTGTTATTATGTTTGTCAGGATGGTATTGCAGCGCAAGTTTGTAGTATTGTTTTTTAATCTTATCCGGAGTAAAGGAAGAAATATCTGTGTAGTTTAGTTCTAATATATTAGCAGCCACTTGGATGTTCATTATTATTATTAATAGTATTATTAATAGTAATAGTATTACTAAATTCCTTTCTAATATCATATTGAATAAATCACATATTGAATAAATCACATATTGAATAAATCACATATTTATTTTACACCGGATACCCATGTATCAGCGCGGTTAAATACAGCAAATAATTCTCCAGATGGTATATCGGGCGATAGTTGTTGTTATAGTACTGGAGGAAAGTATATGTTTTGATTAATATTTTGGACACGTCTTCCATTTTTAGTTTGTTTTGTTGTAATAAGGAAGAAAAAATATACCAAACACACTCAGTAATATCCAAGTTCACAATGAACGCATCATACTGCAAATCGCGGAACTTTAAGAAATTGAGCTCCCCCACGTTAATCATCTCATTAATCAGCTTGTCGCAAATAATCTTGTGCGGCACAATAATCTCGTTATTGGTGCAGTTTAAATTCTTTATATTCAGGATATTCTCCAGCTTGGCATCCGGCTCCAGCTTGTTTTTTAAACACTTGTTATACAACGCTTTGGTCGGCCTCGGCATATTCACCACCTTGCAGCATGTTAATATATTATCCGGCAAAAAACTGAGCTCCTTGGTAATCAATATGAAGTTCAATTGTATGCCATTAATCGCGTTTTGCTGCATATAGCTGTAAAAGTTTTCCAACAATTCGCTATGTATCTCGTGAAAATTCTTACACACAATTATCCCGAACTTGTCGGTCTTGGCATACACAATATCAATGATTTGCAAATAAATTTCGTGCCATAGCAGTTTAGAGTTGCATCCCAACAGTGACATATCAATTTCGTAATGGACGTCGCTGATTTTGAACGTGTATTGCTGCTTTAAATAAGTGACGTTCAATTTCTTCTCATACTTGAGGTCGCTCGAGCTGAATTTCAGGATGGACTTGAGCATTTGCGTATATTTGCCGACGCCGGGCGGACCATAAAAGATGAGGTTTTTAAACTGCTTGCGGCCTGCCGGGATTTGCTTTAGGACGCGGTCCAACTTGGGGTGCAAGTTTTCTTTTATATTGGCTTGAATGTATTCCTCAAAATGGGTTTCCTGAAATTTCATATATTATGACTTATTGATTACTCTTTATATCCTTTTGCTCCTAGGCCGTTTCTTACCTCTTTTGCAAGTTCGCTTAAGTTGGGGCACGTTGTGTCTTTTACTTTGTCTTCTCTTGCGCCTTCTAGGTGGCATTTGTTTTCTTCTACTTTTGTTACCCCCTGCAACATCTGTTTCTGCACCTTCATGCACTTGTGCTGCACTTTCCACACGCATATCAAATGATGACATTTCTGCAGCAGTTGTTGGTAAAGGTGAAGGTAAAGATACATAAAATGTCTCAATATCTTTATCAAAGTTTGCAAGCTCTCCTGCTCTGATATAACTATTAATTATGTCTTCTGTCATTTGTGTTGGATTGTCTACTGATGCAATATAATACTTTTGTAATATATCAAAAGAAAGTGAATATACAACTGGGACACTATCTGCAGTATCAACTAACCACTGCATGTTTGGTAATTTGCCAGGGACAACAATATATTTTTCACTTTGATTTACAGCATATATATATTTAAGAGCATTATGCATAAATTCTTCTTTTAATGGTAAGCTAAAAACAACGGGTTGTTCATGTGAAGTAATTATTTCAAAAAATCGTCTTGTCATTTCTTCCTTTTTATCAATTAAATATTGTTCTTGATTTACATTTATTACGTTTCCAAAATCAATAATTTCACTTTGAATGTGGATTGTTGAAGGGTATAATAAAACATTTCTCTTATGTAAATCTCTATGTATTATTCCAATGTCAATAAATAATCTTACAACTTGAGCCAATATATTAGAAATTGCGTCCAACTCTTGTCTTACCGAATTGACATCGCGATTGCGATTCATAAATTCATAAACTGTTGATGACCACATTACTTTAGGCATTAACATAATGCCCATTCCGCACGTTACTTGTGCATGTGACATTGTTTCCGCATGTGTCATTGATTCCAAAGTCTCTTTCAAACATTCAAAAATTTCAGGTGCATCACTTTTATCAGATAAAAAATCAATTAATTTGTCTGCTTCATCCTTATTAAACAAAGATAGATTTGCCACAGCAGGACATATTTCTGGTCTTCCTCCGGCAATAGATTTTAACCATATTAATTGTTGATTTTTTGCTTCATCTAAAAACTCTTTAGCAATCACTGAATATTTACTTCCACATTTAGGCAAGTTAACTTTGAGTGATGCTATTACGACAATTTTTAAAATAAAATTTGTAATTGGTATTTTAAACATTCCGGTTGCATCATTAGTATAATATTCAGTGTATTCTGAACGCACAATTAATTCAAATATAAACCCGTAACGACTGTCATTGCTCAATAGTTTTAATATGGCACCTGGACTTGTTAACATATCAAATATGGGTTTAAAACCAATTTTGTCAGGATGAAGTAATTTTGCGCCTCCTTTTTGCAATTTTACCATATATATATAATTTGATATTTTATACATTTAACCCTAAATTAACGCAACCCGCAATCTCGGCAAATATAATTGTTATGTAAAACCATATAATAACTATTCGCTAATAATTATTATATCCCTAACCCATTATTTATGAATATTGTTAAAAGATTAGACCAATACGATGAAAATAACCTCTTTTTTTGTGACCCCATTAAAAACAACGTCATGAATGAAGGCAAGTTTATGCGCATACTATATTCCAACCACCTCTTTGTATTAAATGGCATCTACCTAGTATTCACCATTTATACCACACATGTAGACAAATATTACAACAAATATAAAATCATTTTTGACCGCGACATGCATGCCAGTGTCGTAAACCGGCTTCAATATATTGAACAGTCCGTATTAAAACAATCGCCCATTAAACATAAAACGCCGCAATACAAAATATACGACCAGCTCAAAAACAACCACATCAAAATATTTATAGACCCCAAACAGACCATCACCGCAAGCGCGAACGTATTCTTGCTGAAAATATCGGGCATCTGGGAAACCGACACAAATTATGGCGTCACGTATAAATTCATCAAGGTGAACAGCACACCAATATAATGGGGTCGGTTACAAGGTAACCTTGTAACCTTATTCGTGCCTTACAGTCGGTTACAAGGTAACATTAACCATCGGTAATAAAATATTTCAGTGCAATATATTTGCATATTAACAAGACCGCGCAAAATGTGTTCACAATATACAACTTCATGCTATCCACCGGATCCACAATCATCGGCACCAGTAATACAAAGTTCCGCGCAGAGAAAACCGAGTAAGACAATAAAATCGCAATCAAGAATGTAAACGTCGTTAGATACGGCACATATCCTAGCGAGATTTCATTAATATACTTGCTAAACAAATACAAATTAATAAATATTAAAACCATGATTATTGCACAAATCACGACAAATGTAATATTCTTATTCATCGTCACCATTCCATATTGAAATGCATATGCCACAAGCGAAATCATTCCCACTAATAATGAAGAATAACCGATGATAGTGGCAATCACCGCATTTTTATCCGCCCCAAACATAGTTGTTACCGCAATAGTAATGCAACCCGCCATAAGCATTGTAAATATAACTCCACGATGACGCGACTCGCCAATCAATTGGTCAGACATATATTACTTATACATAATATTTTAACGGCATAAGTCTTCAATTATTGCATTGATTTTTAGCAACAATCATGATATTTCTATATTATTTGCTATGATAAATATATAAAAGTAATATATACATATAATATTATGAGCAGTTTCAACACATCTACCTCCCACCCGTTAATCCCCAATTCAAATGAATACTCATTAAAAAAGAAATTCATTTCCATCCACTCGGAAGACCGAAATGTTAAAAAATGGCCTTCCTCGTCCGACTTTGAAATTGAGCTCCCGCAAGATTACATCAACATCCAAGGCGTTCGTTTAAGCACTTGGTCCTTCCCCGCGAATTATAACACGTTCTCACATGACCAGTTCAATGTTTCACTTATATTTCAAATAACTCAAGCATATAACCCTGGCGACTACACGGCGCACGAAGCATTCTCAGATTTTTTGCAAGAGCAAATCTTTGCCGGACTATTTAATAATTGTGAAAATAATTATACTATTAATATTGAAGAAGGGCATTATACACCTAGTCAAATGGCAACAGAACTCACAAATAAAATGAACGAAACCGTCTACAATTATTTATACGCTTACATTGAACAATATAATTTGGACAATCCATCTGAAGCCGTTGACCTGTCAACTTTTACAGAATACACCGGCTTTATAGTGGCGTTTAATGATGTCAATCAGCAACTTTGGTTTGGGCATACCAGCGCACAATTTAAAATAATAGCGTTTAACGATTTTAATGCACCATGTGACGGCATTGTTAACCCGCTTATTTATAAAAAGGACAGCAATAATATTTGCAAAGGGTCGCATACTTATCCAGACTTCACAAATTGGGGTCTCCCCTCATGTTTAGGGTTTATTCGCGAGAATGTGGATAGCATTACAGCAGATGACGTAAAGTCTTTGCCAAAGTTTTATTATGGCGACCCACTTTATCCGAATGGTCAATGGTTATTGCCCGACCCCGAATTGCCTGGCGCAGTCGCAAGCTATTTAAAAGCACCTTTAAAAATCAACCTCACTTTAAACACCTATTATTATATGGAAGTAGAAGGCATGAATAATTTGGACGAAACTATCCCCTACAGCCCAAACACGTTTACGCGACATACGAATGAGACCAACGGCATCGTAAATTCAGCCTTTGCAAAAATTCCCATTCCATTAGGAAAATCTGGACAAGAATGCAATGACACTATGGACACATATATGATATATCAACCGCCTGCCGAGCGAATTCGCAAACTTAAAATACGTGTTCGTTACCATAACGGTGCACTAGTAAATTTCGGGTCGTTAAACTTTTCTTTTACACTGGAGTTCGTCATCTTTGACGCGCAAATTAATAAAAAGGTCAATATGTATGTCCCGGAAACTGTAAAGTTCGGTGGCGGACACCGGTATTAGGCGCAAGCATTTATGCGTTAAATGATATATTATATAATAATATATCATATATAATACATATGATTAAAATTTACTATGGTATAATTGGCAATTTGGTTGATGTCACCCCAATTGCATTAAAAACGCTTTCAAAAGACGGCATTGTATTCATTCCAAAAGATGATAATTTACGCGCACAATATTTTAAGGACCATTTATACGGAGTGTTAAAAACCGTTTTTGTAACGACAGATTTCACAGGAGAACCTACTACAGTAGAATGCAACCATTTAACTAATGTATACATTGACATTAACATGAAGAAAATTTATATGAATGATGACGCGCCAGAAGAAATAAAACAGCTTCATCTTAATAAATTTCAATTATTGGCCAACATTCACTCAAAATATAGACTACATTATGGCAGTTTTGAGCATGAATACCCTGAACAATTAATGGCCGTATCATATCTAACCGGCAATGAAAAAGTGCTGGAAATCGGCGGAAATATCGGGAGAAACAGTCTTGTCATCGCGCACATATTGCGGCAATCGAACACAAATAATTTTGTAACCTTGGAATGCGACCCAAACATCGCAAAACAACTCATGTACAATAGAGATGTAAATAACGTCAGCTTTATTATTGAAAACTCCGCGCTGTCCAAGCGCAAACTCATCCAAAAAGCCTGGGACACTATTGCAAGCGATGAAGTGTTAGACGGTTACACCCCTGTAAAAACCATCACCTGGGACGAATTAAATGCCAAATATAATATCCCATTTGATACACTCGTATTAGACTGCGAAGGCGCCTTCTACTACATTTTGATGGACATGCCCGAAATGTTAACCAACATTAACCTAATCATCATGGAAAATGATTACCACGACATCACTCATAAGAAATTCATTGATAATGTATTGAAAGAGCGCGGGTTTTATGTGGACTATTCGGAATCAGGCGGCTGGGGACCCTGCTATAACAACTTTTTTGAAGTTTGGAAGAGACTAATCGGGAATAAACCATCATTTTTGAGAGCGCATTGAATGCCGTGATATATTTAACATTATTATTTCTGTAAATAATAATGATAGTTAACGATATTTTTTACGACGGGATTACAACCGGATTACGACAGGGTTAACCCACATTATGCGTTGTTTTAATCCAATCCTTCAGCACATTCAGCTCACATGTCTTGACCTTCGTCTTCGTATCCTTCTCAAATTGTTTCAGTTCAAAGAATTTAGGCGTTTTCATTTGCGTCGTCTTGTAATACACATAGGGCCCCCATTTGCCCTCTCTTATCGACAGACTAGACGAAATCTCGCGCAATACCCCCTTGCGTTTTTGGTCCTTGTTATAACTCGGCTTCAGCAATCCGTCCTCCTCCAACACCTTAAACACCTCCGCATACGTGATGTTCTCTACCGGCCTGTTCCCCAGCATCGCCAACGATAACCTGTTCTCCCCATACATCGCATATAGTCCATACTTGCCCTTCTTCACAATCAAGTCATCCCCCTTATACTTCCCCAAATTGTTGTCTTGTTTGCACGTATCCTCTAGGACCTCTTCCAGCTGGTATTCCCCGCGCTCCAATTTACCCATGTCCAAATTCGCGCGCACCGGCTTGAACTTTATCGTTCCGCCCTCGTTGCATTTAATCACCGGACCATTCTTACCAATGATGTAAACATGGTTCTCGTCAATCACGTATTCCAACTTTTCTAACCCTTTTAGTTCCCGCGTTAATCGCATCAAGTCTTTGTAACAGTCGCCGCACAATGTGTGCCAAACCTGCTGGTCAGTCGCAATCATATCTAGCTGCATTTCCATGGTTTTGGTATAGTCATAGTTAAACAACTCGCCATAATACTTGAGCAAAAACTCCATCACTATAATCCCGACCGGCGTTATCACCAGCTTGTTCTTTTCATTCCCCACCGTCTTTGTCACGGTCATCTCCGTCATCGTGTCGCCCTCCAGTATAAAATCTTTGCACTGTACAGTGATCCCATCAATGTCTTCCTTTTTCACATAATTGCGCTGCTGTATCTTGTCCACAATGGACGCATAGGTGGACGGCCGCCCAATCCCATGGTCCTCTAGCAGGCTCACCAGTCGCGCCTCCGTATAATGCGACTGCAGGCTTTTTATCGTCTGTCGCGCCTCTATCTTCTTATATTCTACTGTAGAGCCTTGCTTCAATGCCATTAAATACGCGTACTCTTTACTCTCTTTTTCATATTTATTCGCGACGATAAGCCAGCCAGGGAACACCACTTGCTCCACATTATAGACAAAGACGTTATCTTCTGCCGCTGTAATATTTGATTTAAAGGAAGAAAAAGATGCATCCGCCATAAGGCTCTCCAAGGAGTTGGCCCAAATAAATTCATACATTCTTATCTCTCTTGTAGTCAAATTCTTGTATATTGATATGTTTACGCCAGGAGTGCACAATATGTTAGTAGGCCTTATCGCCTCGTGCGCCGCTTGAACTAACCCTGCATTTTCTACTGTAGGGCTTAAAACCTTTTTATTACTTGGTTTACTTGTTTTCTTCCTTTTATTCAATCCTTCTTCTAAAATAGTTGGACTAACAGTTATATTATTTAAGTCATCTGCGTTCTGACCGCTACATATCGTGTACTCATTAATAGTTGGGCTAATGTATTTATCGTTATTATAAGTATCCACTATGTATTTCTTGCATGTGTCCACAAACTCTGCGCTATATTTGTCGCTATCTGTGCGCATGTAGGTGATTAATCCCGCCTCATACAGGGTTTGACACAGCTTCATCGTCTCTTTCGGCGAATAATGTAGCTCATTGCTCGCTGCCTGTTGTATGCGACTTGTCGTAAACGGTTTCGGCGCGGCTTTCACGCTAGGTTTCGGGTCTGTGCGCGTAAATATATGGTCATGGTTAACGGAGCTTTCTATAAAATATTCCATATCCTCTTCATTCTCATAGTCTTTGGTTAAAGAAAAAGGAAGAACCAATTTAGTAAAATACCCTACTGTAGAATACACCTTTTTACCCGGGGTCGCCTTAATCCGCTCATTATTCTCGTACACTATTCTGAGCGCCGGCGTTTGACATCTTCCCGCGCTCAACGCATTCGTCTTGTTTGCCTGGATAAGCTTCCATAACACCGGCGATACCGTAAAGCCCACCAATACGTCCAACACTTGGCGCGCCTGCTGGGACCGGACCATGCTCATGTTCACCGTCGTTGGATTGGCGACCGCCTTTAATAGCGCGTCTTTAGTGATTTCATGGAAAATGATGCGCTTCGTTTTATTTAAAGGAAGCCCAAATATTCTGCAAATATGGAACGCAATCGCCTCGCCCTCTCGGTCGTTGTCGCTCGCTAATATCACAGTATCCGCTTTCGCGATTTCTTCCTTTATTTTCTTTATTTGTGCCACTTTCATAGGATCATCCAACAATGCATACGTCGGTTCAAAATTGTTGGCAATATCAATGTCCTTGATTGAAGCAATGGTACACAAATGCCCGTATGAGGCGATGCACTTGTAGGAGCTGCCTAAATATTCCTCTATTTTGTCACATTTTGCGGGCGACTCCACGATGACTAATCGCTTCTCTATCTTATATTTGTCGCATAATGCTGCCATTGGTATAATAATATAATATATACGGATTTAGGTTTATATTATTTTACTTTATTGTTCTTATTATTAATAAGGTTAGTTAGCTGCATTTATTAAATTCAACATGTTTTAAATTTGTTGTTATTTAATACTTTTTCTAAAATGCCAATATTTTCAGTTATTTGGGATGAACAAATTATTTCAGTTTGTTTATCATTTACCCGTTCCCAAATGCACACAAAATCTAACCACACATCATTGCATGGTAATATTTGGAATGTTTCAATAACTTTTACAGAAAACACTTCTTCATTTGCACATTGATAACTAGACCAATATGCAAGAGCTTGGCCAGAATCAGGATAAAACCTCCAATTGTCTCCTGGATATTTATGATATGGCCCATTTGCAGGAGCATTTACATAAATAAACCCGCCTAATTTTACAATTCTACACATTTCTTTAAATGTCAACCAAAAACATGGATCGTGCTCAAAACAAGACGTTGATATTATTAAATCGACTGAACCATTTTCAAATGGCATTTTATCGCCTGGTTTAATAACAACATCCACTGATGGATGTGATACTATATCTAGACAAATGTATTTCATGCCTAGCAGTGTAAAAAAACTACGTAACGACCCATTTACATCTTGTCCGCCAATGTCAATTACAACTTTACCAACTCCTCCATAACATTTCGCAAATAATTCACCAGATTTTAATGCGGTGTCATGCATAATATACATATATTTATGCAGTCTCTTTATATCATTGCAAACTTAAATTCAATTATTCGCATTTATTGTGATACATATATTCTACTTCCGGTTCATCGCCTTAAACTTTTTCCAGCTGATGTCCACTACATCTGCATGTGAAACTTGTTCATCATCATATTTTGCATTAATCTTGTCCGCCTTTCTAATCGCGCTATCTACATAAAGTTTCTTTAGCAATGTCCCGACTTCATACGACCCTTCGTGTTGGTCTACTAATCCGTCCTCAATCTTCTTTAATACGTCCAAAAACTGGAACAAAATAGTATAATCCACTTCATCTTTGCGCACCTTGTTGTAAATGTCGGTGTAATACGTGAACAAAAAATTGCACTCAATCATGCCTTCTAAATTGAGGTCCTCCTCACTTTCATATTTGGACTTGAGTAATACCAGCTTGTTAATCTCGTCGCGTAAAATTACGCTATGCTTTAACTCACGAATAAGCCCCGTCTGGTCCTCCACATTATTTTCAGTAATCATCTGCTGAAGCTGAAGCTTTTCCTTGTCGTTCATAATATTATTACTAAAACATTGTATTTATATGCTTTGACCACATAATCATTTAATCATTTAATCATTTAATCATTTATTCTAGATTATAGATTTTATATTTGTATAATATAATGGATAAACCTCTTTTAACTGGTCCCGCGCCACAGGTTCCACCCATGATTGGCTCAAGTGGACAAAGCTCTGCACTTGCAATGACTGTATTAAATCAACAAAATGCTTCCGCATTGAATAAATTGGCGGGTGGCTACAAAAGAAGGAGAAGTAGTAGAAGTAGAAGAAGTAGAAGAAGTAAAAGAACCAAACGGTATAAAACAAAAGGAAGAAAATTAACACGACGTAGACGTAATAAACGTAGCACTAAGCGTAGCACTAAACGTTTATATAAAGGTGGAGCGAATGTAATTCCATATAGCGCACCAATCGGCAGCAATGCCGCGGTTCTCAATATTAGCGAAGAGCTCGCGCTTGCACATGCCACCGCAAATACGAATGCAAAATTTGATGGCGCCGTAAGCAATGCGCGATAAAATATGTTTGCAATACAATGCAATACAATTCAATTCAATGCAACCCAAAAATAAGAATATTATAATATTATAAGTTAATGCCTTCAGGAACAAACTGGTTAAATTTTACATTTGTTAATTTAGGATTTATTATTCAAATTGTGTTGATGTTTTATTGGATAATGGCTGCAGAAATTAGAAAGGATTGGAACAAATACCGCTGTAACCCCATGTTTATGCCTCTCTCCAACAACATGCAAGAGGATTTCACCTATTGTGTGCAAAACATTCAAACCAATTATATGGGGTTCTTACTCCAGCCCATCACGTTTTTAGTGTCTTCGCTCACTGCATTGGGCGGCGACTTGGGCGAGTCGCTAAACAACGCGCGCAATATGATTTCCAACATTCGCACGTTTGTCACAAGCATCACCGGAAACATTTTCGGCGTCTTTCAAAATATAGTCGTTGAGTTTCAAAAAACCACCATTGCCATCAATGACATCGTCAGGAAATTCGTCGGTATTTTAGTAACAATGATGTACATCATGGACGGCAGTCAAAAAACCATGGCCAGCATGTGGGCCGGTCCTCCCGGCAAAATGGTGCGCGCCCTCGGTAGCTGTTTTCATCCCGACACTAAAGTTCGCCTACAATCCGGCGAGCTCGTCTTTATGAAGGATTTAGACCTCGGCGCTATTTTAGAAAACGGCAGTCGCGTAGACACGGTAATGCGAATTAATAACACTCGCAATGAACCATTCTATAAACTGCCCTGCAATAAAGATAAAACTAATGGGGATGGTGATGTCTATGCCACAAGCACACATTTAGTAAAACACAATGAGGACTTTATTAAAGTCGTCGACCACCCTTATGCAGAGCGCCAACCTTTAAGCAAGAATACGACCTGGTTCACCTGCTTAATCACGAGCGACCATAAAATCCCAATCAGCGGATACACCTTTTGGGATTGGGAAGACGACATCATTACCGGACTACCGCACATTTAATGTGAACCAAATTCATTTGCAATTTACTCAATCTATTATTATCGTGGCATATAATAATAGATAATATTATGACTACACCTATAGACCCAATGATAAATAGTTTTTCATCAATGATGTCGCAGTCTGCCAATAAAATTAATAAACTATATGACGGATTGTCCTACATGGATTTATATGGGTCATCTGTCATGTTAGTTGCATTTGTATCTTTATTTGTCTTCCTCGTATGCAGTTATTGCACAATGATGTTAAATGCAGAGAAACTTAAAAATGATTGGATAAATCAGCGATGCAATCCAAAAGTCATTCCCTTTGCCGGATTAATTAATACGCCAGAAGGCGAAAGTGTGCTCTCTTACACCAGAGACAACTTCACTTATTGTGTCAACCAGGTGGTCACCAATTTCGCGGACGTCTCTTTAAACCCAATTACCACTTTAATAAATTCGGTGTCTTCTCTGTTTTTGGGCTTCGTCAACTCTATGAATGATATGCGCAACATGATGTCCAAATTACGCACCAACATCGCCGCCATTACCAAGATGATTTTCGACAGAATTATAAGCGTGCTCGCGCCGGTGCAAGTGGTATTTCTGGCGGTTAGCGACAGTTTTCGCAAAATAGAGGGAATATTGACCGCCGGATTATACACCGCATTAAGCGCATACTATGCATTGCAAGCATTAATGGGGTCCATGGTGGACATGATTATTAAAATATTGATAATTATGTTGGGGCTAATCGTTGCATTGTGGGCCACACCGGTTACCTGGGGCGCCGCAGCCGCCACCTCAGCCACATTTTTG
>Ga0114974_10001160_pt1 | contig 20971 bp, 17 predicted proteins | sample S_130206_EF_Meta_FD_87318 | JGI IMG/M metagenome (GOLD analysis project Ga0114974, IMG submission 87318) | Freshwater microbial communities from Lake Simoncouche, Canada to study carbon cycling - S_130206_EF_MetaG | ecosystem: Environmental > Aquatic > Freshwater > Lake | place: Lake... | reverse complement strand
GGCCATGGCGGCGATCTCGATCTGGTCGAGACGGGTGCCGGCGGCTCAGTGTTTGAACTCACCCTCCCCGGCGCGCCAGACCCAGCGGATCCGGAACAGCCAAAGGCCCGCCGACGCGCATCGAAGCCGGTTTAGTAGCCCCGCGCCACGCCTTCGCGGCGACGGTCTGCGGCACCGATCAGCTTGCCATTCTCAACCAATACGCCATGCAATCCGCTATTCTCCTGCGTACCTTCACGGATGGTCAGGCCCAGCTTGGCCATGCCATCGACCACGCCTGGGGCATAGAGCGCCGCCTCGCTGGAGAACTGCCCGCCGCGCGCAACCATGTTCGGCAAGTCGAATGCCGCCTGTAGGGGCAGATGCCAGTCAAACACACCGATCATGGCCTTCAGATTATAGGAAATGATCGACGGACCGCCGGGCGTTCCCATGGCCGCGACCAGCTTGCCGGTCTTGGCGTTCAGCACAATAACCGGGCTCATGGCCGAGCGCGGCCGCTTGCCGCCCAACACCTGATTAGCCGCCGGGGTGCCATCGGGTTGGACCGGCGCGAAGCTAAAGTCGGTCAGCTGGTTATTGAGGAAAAAGCCGTCGACCATGCGGCCCGAGCCAAAGATGCTCTCCACCGTCGTGGTCATGGAGACCACGTTGCCCCACTTGTCGACGACCACCAGATGGGTGGTGCCGCCCGGTTCGATGGTGTGGTCGGGCCCAAACATGTCGCCGGCACCCGGCGGCTTGCCCGCCGTGGGCCAGGGGCCAACAGCCGTGTTGCTGATCAGCTTGGCGCGCTCGGCCACATAGGCCGGCGAGAGCCATCCCTCGGTCGGAATTTTCACGAAAGCAGGATCGCCGACATAGAGGTCGCGATCGGCGTACATTAGCCGCTCGATCTGGGCCATCTGGGTCCAGCCGACGGGATCATTCGGCCCGCGCTTGTCGATATCGGTATGCTCGCTGAGCAGGAGGGCATGCAGCAGCGCAGAGCCGCCAGAAGGCGGACGGCTGGTGCAGACCCGGTACGCCACCTTCCAGGTCACACACAAGGCGTCGGCCTTGGTGGGTTTATAGGCCGCCATGTCCGCCAGAGTCAGGGTGCTGGGGTGGTCGCCCTGATGCACCCGGTCAACGATATCCTGGGCGATCGGGCCCTTGAGGATTGCGTCCGGACCCTGAGCGGCAATCGCGCGAAGCGTTGCTGCGTAGGCATGGTTCTTCATCGTCTCGCCAGCCTGATAGCGCGTACCGTCAGCCTTAGTGAAATAGGCTGTGGCGTCCGCCGTCTTGGCCTGTGGGAACGGACCATTGATCGCATTGCCGAGCTTCTTGGTGATGGTGAAGCCGGTGTCGGCCAACTGTTCTGCGTCGGCGAACAGAGAGGCCCAGGGCAATTTGCCATGTTCGCCGTGGACCAGCTTGAGCATGGCGATGGCCCCCGGCACGCCGGTGGAGCGACCACTGGTGACGGCAGCAACGAAAGTCAGCGGCTTTCCGCCGTCCATGAACCATTGCGGCGTGGCCGTGCTGGGGGCCGTTTCGCGGCCATCATAAGCCGTCACCGCCTTCGTCTTGGCGTCATAGAACACCATGAACGACCCGCCGGAAACACTGGAGCTCTCGGGCTCGACCAGCGCCAGCATAGCCTGGATTGCCACGGCCGCGTCCGCCGCCGTGCCGCCCGCCTTGAGCACCTTCAAACCCGCCGCTGTTGCGGCTGGATTGGCCGCAGCCACCATGGCGTGGGTGGAGATGGAGCCCTTGGTCACGTCGACGGGCGATTTGGGCGCTTCCTTCGCTAGGGCAGGGACGCTCAGGGACGCGCAAACTAAGAGCGCAACGGAAAGAAGCCGGCGGCGGATCATGGGAGGCTTTCGCTGGGAGAGGCGATTTTAGATTACCGATCATTGTCTCCCAGCGTCCAGGTTCAATTGGTAGGTCGGGCTGATAGGCTGCGGCGGCGTCTCCAATGGGATGACCACGCCCAACGCCACCCCATCGATCTTTCTGGCAACGCCGTGCTACGGCGGCCTGACCACCATCGCCTATATGAGTTCGGTTCTAGCGCTGCAGCGCGCCTGTATCGAGCGCCGCACCGGCCTGCAGGTCGAGCTTGGCGGCGGTGATGCTCTTATCTCCCGCGCCCGGGGGGTGATGGCCGGCAAGTTCCTCGAACACACAACCCACAGCCATTTGCTGTTTGTCGACGCGGACATCGGTTTCAAGCCGGAGTCCGTGTTTCGCCTGATCGACGCGGACAGAGATGTGGTCGGCGGGGTCTATCCTGCCAAGCGCGTGCACTGGGATAAGGCCAAACGCGCCTTCGAAGCCGGTGCCCCTGACGTGCCCGCCGCCAGCTACAACTATGTGGTCCGCTACATTCCCCACCCTGAAAATCGCGTCGAAGTCGACGAGCAAGGCTTTGGCCCTGTGGCCTACATCGGCACGGGCTTCATGCTGATCCGGCGGCAGGCCCTACAGCGCGTTGCCGACGCCCACCCCGAACTCCGCGCCAAACATGGCGATATGAATGGCGCACCCGTGCCCGAAGCACCGATGGTATTCGAGACCATGATCGAGGCAGAGACCGGCGAGTACCTCTCGGAAGACTATGCCTTTTGCCGCCGCTGGCGGGACCTGGGCGGCGAGATTTTCGCCGACTTCGAGACTCGGCTGATGCACGTGGGCCACGCCGCCTACGAGGGCAGCCTCAAGGACTCTTTCGCGCGTTAGGGAATCTTCCGCGGGTGCTTGACCAGTCCGCTGACGGTCTGCGTTGGCGGCAGTCGCAGAGACTTCAGGGTTGGAAAGTCAGCATCGATGAGGCCCACGCCCCGCTGAACCCCAACCCCGCGCGGCTCAAAACTTCTGGCGACGTGCAGATGTTGGAGCGCTATGACGACAAGATGAGTGACCCCGCGCCGGTCAATCCATCGCGAACCGTCATCAAGACAAAACCGCGCGCACATACCGCGCCTCATCGGGGAGACGGTCATGTTGAATCGCGCGGCCATCGCGGCCTTCGCCGCCTTAGGGCTTCTGTCGTCCGGCCTATCGGCCGCGGCCCAGGCACCCGCCACCGAGCCTGGCCCGGCGCGAGGCGGAGCCACCAGCGGTGCCACCAATGCCTATGTGCGGATCGGCCAGCTCAATGCGGTGATCTGGCGCCCGGCGAGCCCCGGCCCCCACGCCAACGTCGTCCTGGTCGGCATGCACGACGAGGGCAACAACATGGACCACCTGTCTGGTCCAAACCTGGCCCGGCGGGGCTACACCATCATCAACGCCAACACCCGCACCGCCCCCGATCTCGATGACCACGACACCGACTGGGACAATGTGCTGATCGATGTGGGCGCGGTGGTGAAGTACGCCCGCGCCATGCCCGGCGTAACGAAGGTGATCGTGCTCGGCCACTCGTCCGGCGGCCCGCTGATGGCCGCCTACCAGAACATCGCCGAGAACAGCACCAAGGCCTGCAACGACGCGCAGAAGATTTTCAAGTGCCCCGAAAGCCTGGCCAACCTGCCACGCGCCGATGGGGTGATCCTGCTCGACCCGATCTTTGGCGTCGGCGCCAATGTGCTGGCCTCGGTCGATCCAGCCATCACCGATGCGGCACCGAAGGTGCGCAACCCGGCGCTCGACATGTTTAGCGCCAAGAACGGGTTTGCCAAGGACGGAGCCCACTACTCTGCCGCCTTCCTGAATGCCTATTTCGCCGCAGAGGGCCGCAAGAATAACGCCATGATCGACGCGGCCCAGGCACGCTGGGCCGCCGTGAAAGCCGGCAAGGGCACCTATGCCGATGACGAGCCCTTCATTGCCGCCGGGGCCTCGCGCCGCCCGCGGATCTGGCCGCCGGCGCTGGGCCTGCTGACCCACACAAAAGAGGCGCATACCCTGCTGAAGGCCGACGGAACCCTGCCCTCGCAGGTGATCCATTCGGTGCGGCCGCCAATGGGTCTGGTGATGACCTCAGACCGGATCAACGGGGGCGCGTTGGAGACCTCGGTGAAGCGCTTCCTCAACACCTTCGCCACCCGCGCCCTGCCGAACTATTCCGTCGATGAACAGTCGATCTCAGGCGTGGACTGGGAATCGTCCTATACTAACACTCCCAATAATATGGAGGGGGTCACCGTCCCCGCGCTGGTGATGGGCATGACCGGCCACTACTGGATCGTCTCGGCGGAGATGGCCTGGGAGCACGCTAAGAGCGCCGACAAAACGGTCGCCTTCGTTGAAGGGGCTACTCACGGCATGACCCCCTGCATGAACTGCAACGGCAATTATGGTGACACCGTGGGCCGGACCTTCGACTACATCGCCAACTGGATGAACACCCGCTACTGAGCGGTCGTCAGGGCACGGCCACGATATTCGAGTGTCAGCGCCGAAATCTAAACCCCTAAAGGACGATTATATGGCTACCGCAAACTCTTCTCCCCACCCTGTGCCGCAACCATTCCAGGGCCGAGAAGCGGTGTGTTTCGTTCGTCCTACCGCAGGCATGCGCACGATCCAGATGGCGGTGGCCCAATGAGCGCTGCGGGACTTCCGGTCGCCATTGCCGGCGGCGGGATCGCCGGCCTGGCGCTGGCACTCAATCTTCACGCCCGGTCTATTCCTTGCCGGGTTTATGAGGCTGCATCAGAGCTGAAGCCGCTTGGGGTTGGGATCACCCTGCTGCCGCATGCCATGCGTGAACTGAAAGCGCTGGGCTTGCAGGACAAGATCGCGGCGATCGGAATCGAAACCCGCGAAAGTGCGTTTTTCAACCGCTTCGGCCAACGCATCTATGGTGAACCAAGGGGAAAGCTAGCGGGATATCCCGTCGCAGAATATGGCATCCACCGCGGTGGGCTGCACATGCTGCTCTATCGTGAGGTTATCGCACGGCTAGGTGCGGACGCCGTGGTGCTAAATCGGCGTTGTGTCGGCCTCGATCAAGATGTCGAGGGCGTCACCTTACATTTTCAGACCGAGACCGGCGAACCGGCACCGAATGTGCGGGTAGAGATCGCTATCGCCTGCGATGGGGTCAATTCAGCGATCCGCAAACAGTACTATCCGCAGGAATCCCTGCGTTACACCGGGATCAACACGTGGCGAGGCGTGACCCGGCGCAAACCCATTCTGGACGGCCACACCTATATCCGCATCGGGGCACTCCGAACCGGCAAGATCGTGGTCTATCCCATCGTCGATTATCCAGAGACCGGCGAACAACTGATCAACTGGGTCGCCGAACTGGAAAGCGATGAATCGACACCCAACGATTGGAACCGTACCGCCGGGCCGGAAAAGGTTCTGCCGATATACAAGGACTGGGCGATAGACTGGCTGGACGTTCCCGACCTTATCGCCAGCGCCGAAGCGATTTTCGAGTACCCGATGGTCGATAAGGATCCCATCGATCGCTGGACCTTCGAGCGCGTGACCTTCGCCGGCGATGCGGCACACCCGATGTATCCGCGCGGCTCAAACGGATCGGCTCAGTCCTTTATCGACGTGCGCGTTCTAGCCGACCTTCTGGCCGGTACGGACGACGCGAGAGGCGCTCTGGCGCAGTATGAGAAGGACCGCCTCGCCACCGTTAACGCCATCGTGCAGACCAACCGCACCAGCCCACCCGACATTATCAACATCCGGGTCGAGGAACTGACCGGCGATCGACCTTTTGACAATCTGGACGCCGTGATCAGCCAGGGCGAACTACGAAACCTCTCGGACGCCTACAAACGGGTTGCGGGCTTTGGCATTCGGGACGTGGCATAATTTATAAGCTGTCGGGCGCAGCAGAGATGGGGAGAGACCGTGGCGCAATCCATTAACGTAACGAAGCTGATTGACGAGCGGCCGATTGGGCGGCTGCAGATTTGGGTCATCCTGCTGTGCGCCGTGATCGTTTTCGCCGAAGGATTCGATGCCCAGGCGATCGCCTATGTCGCGCCCAGCATCAGCGCCGCCTGGGCGCTCGGCAAGGGTGCGCTGGGCCCGGTGCTCGCTGCCGTCCTGCTTGGTATCATGCTCGGATCGCTCTTCATCGCGCCGCTGGCCGATCGATTTGGCCGCCGCCGCATCATCATTTTGTCGACCCTAGCTTTCGGTGCCATGACCCTGGCCACATCTTTCGCCTGGGACCTCAACAGCCTTCTGATCCTGCGCCTCCTGACAGGCCTTGGCTTGGGCGGCGCTATGCCGAACGCCATCGCCCTGACCTCCGAATATTGCCCTGAACGCCGACGCGCCTTTCTGGTGATGCTTATGTTCGGTGGCTTTTCGCTCGGCTCCGCCGGCGGCGGCTTCTTCGCGGCCTATCTGGTGCCCCACTATGGCTGGCACGCCGTCTTATTGTTTGGCGGCATCCTCCCGCTGGTTCTCGTCCCGATACTGATGTGGCGACTGCCGGAGTCGTTGCAGTTCCTGGTCAACCGGGGCGACGATGGTCCGCAGGTGCGAGCGCTCGCCACCCGCCTGGACCCCGACATCTCCCCAGAAGCCAAGCTTGTGACCGGACAGGAAGCGTCACCCCGCCAGAGCGTGCCAGATCTCTTCACCCACGGCCGGGCACCAATCACCCTTCTGCTCTGGCTCATGTTTTTCATGAGCATGCTTGACCTTTATCTCGTGGTGAATTGGCTGCCGACCGTGCTGCATGCGCAGGGCGCTGCGATGGGCCAGGCCGCGATAGCGGGGTCGATCTTCCAACTCGGCGGACTGGTCGGCACGATCGTTCTGGGCCTGCTCAGCGACCGGTTTGGCCGCGGCCGGATGCTGATGGTGGCCTATGGCTTCGCGGCGGTCTGTTTGGCTGCCGTCGCCTATGCGCAGGGCGGTTCGCTCAACCTCACGATCGCCATTGCCGGTGCCGGGTTTGGCGTGGTGGGGGGGCAGATCGCTGCCAATGCGCTTTCTGCGGCCTTCTACCCGACAAGCTTACGATCAACCGGCGTGGGTTGGTGCCTGGGGGTTGGCCGCATCGGCTCCGTCATTGGACCGGTCGTCGGCGGCATTCTGCTTTCGATGGACATGCCGCCACGGCAACTGTTCCTCCTCAGCATCATTCCCATGGTTATCGCCGCCATCGCCGCGGCATTCATCCAGCTTCACTATCGGCCGGTGGGACGTCCGGCAATAGCACATTAAGTCAGTCACGCCCTTGCACCAGCGCCGTCGACAACCCTCGACACTGGGGCTAATCCTGGGCGTTCAAGATGCCGTCAAAATAACCCTCGGGGGGATGCGTTGCGCTTAATCAGAAGCGGGCTCGCTGGAGCCTTTGCGTTGGCCCTCTTGGGCGTGATCACTGGCGCTGAGCCGGCCCGAGCCGAGACCTTGGCGGACGCCGCTTGCACGGGCCTGACCGCACCGGGTCAATTCCTCGACACCACGGTCACCTCGGCCAAGATGGTGCCGGCCAATACGGCGCAGAAGCTTCCAGCTTATTGCGAGATATCGGCGATGGTCCGACCCGAGCCGGGCTCTAACATCGGGGTGGTGTTCCGCCTGCCCGAGGGATGGAACGGCAAATTCTTCGGTATCGGCGGTGGCGGTTTCATCGGCAATCTGACGCTCCAAGGTGCCGCGCCAGGCCTGATGAAGGGCTACGCTACGGCGGGTACCGACACCGGCCACCCCTCGACCGACGGCACCGACGGAAGCTTCCTGCTCGACCGCCCAGGACACGTGAACCCGATCGCCGTGGCCGACTTCGGGTTCCGCGCGATCCACCTCATGACCACGGTCGGCAAGGCGGTAGCCAACACCTATTATGGTCGGCCAGTGAGCAAGGCCTATTACCAGGGTTGCTCAACCGGGGGCCGCGAGGGCCTGGCAGAGGTTCAGCGCTATCCGGATGATTATGACGGCGTGATCGCCGGGGCACCGGTCTATGATCTGAGGGTCCAGACCAGTGCCCTGTTCCGCATCCAGGCGTTTCACCAGGACCCAGCTTCGACCCTGACCGCCGAGCAGGTTGGGATCGTCAACAAGGCGGTGCTGGCCAACTGTGACACGGTAGATGGGCTGAAAGACGGCATCATAAACGATCCGATGGCCTGCAAATGGGACCCTGCGGCCCTGCGCTGCAAGGCTGGCGAGAGCGGTGCCCATTGCCTGACCCCGGCCCAGGTCAAGGCCGTGCGCATCAGCTATTCGGGCGTGAAGGCCAAGAACGGCGCTGTGGCCGCCTGGCCGCTCGCCCGTGGTAGCGAAATGGACTGGATCAACCGCTCCATCGGCGGCCAGCCCAACAATCCCTATGGCTCCAACCATACGCTTGGCGCGCGCTATCTGTTCTTCCTGCTCTACGGCGACCCCGACAAGGCGTGGATGAACCTGACGCCTGACCAGGTGATGGGCGACCTCGCCAAGAGCAAGGTCATCAAGGAATTCAGCGCCGACAATCCGGACATCTCTCAGTTCGTGAAGAAGGGTGGCAAGCTGCTGCTCTACCACGGCGGCTACGATCCTGGCCCCAGCCCCGTCGGAACCTTGGCCTACTTCAATCAGGCGCAGGCGGTCACGGCGGCCGAGCTCGGTGTGCCCATCGAGGCTCTGAACAAGGACGTCCGGCTATTCATGGCAACCGGCGTTTACCACTGCCGTGGCGGCCCAGGTCCCGACCAATTCGATCTGCTTAGCGCCATGGAGACCTGGGCCGAACTTGGCCAGGCGCCGGAACGGATTGTGGCCACCAAGGCCAATTCGCCGATCTCGCGGCCAATGTGCGCCTGGCCGGCCCTGCCGCACTACAAGGGCGAGGGCGATCCCAACGCCGAGGCAAGCTTCGCCTGCGCCGCACCTGCCGCGTCCACCAAGGTCGCGGCGAAAAAGGCCGCCTAGGGCGGGCGCAGACCTAAATCTGGGTCTGCCCTAACCCAGCGCATCTGCGGGCATTGAACGGCGCTGGACCGCAATCCTTGGAGAAGGTTTGCGCGTCTGCGACGATCTCAATCTGATCATCGACGCGGGAGCGACGTTGCCATTTCACCCCGACTACCGCAAAGATCGCGGCCATCGATAAGAGCTTGAGCGGCACGCAGCGGCCGCATTCAGAGGAAATGCGACATGTCCCAATCCAATTTCCGCCGCGAAACCCTGGCTGTGCATGCGGGCTGGCGGGCAGACCCTTCGACCGGGTCGGTAGTGGTGCCAATCCACCAGACCACCTCATACCAATTCCGTGACGCCGATCACGCAGCCGCGCTGTTTTCCCTGCAGGAAATGGGCAACATCTACACGCGCATCATGAACCCAACGACCGACGTGCTGGAAAAGCGGGTTGCGGCGCTGGAGGGCGGGGTCGCCGCCCTGGCCGTGGCCTCAGGTCAGGCGGCTTCTGCCTTTGCGGTTCAGAATCTGGCCCGAGCCGGGGACAACATCGTCTCCTCCACGGCACTCTATGGCGGCACATGGAACCTGTTCGCCAATACCCTGCGCGAACAGGGGATCGACGTTCGGTTCGTTGACCCGGCGGATCCAGAGGCCTTCGCCCGCGCGACCGATGATCGCACCCGCGCTTACTATGCCGAGACCCTGCCCAATCCGAAACTGGAAGTATTCCCGATCGCCCCCGTGGCCGCCATCGGCCGCAAGCTGGGCATTCCCCTGATCATGGACAATACCGCCGCGCCGCTATTGTGCCGGCCGCTGGAGCACGGTGCCGCCATCGTGGTCTATTCGGCGACCAAATATCTGGGCGGTCACGGCACCTCGATTGGCGGGGTGATCGTCGACGGGGGGAATTTTGACTGGGAGCAGTTCCCCGAACGCCAACCGGCGCTCAATACCCCCGACGCATCCTATCATGGCGCGGTCTGGACCCAGGCCGTAAAGCCCTTGGGGCCCGTCGCCTATATCATCCGGGCGCGGGTGATCCTTCTGCGCGATCTCGGGGCAGCCCTCTCGCCGTTCAACGCATTCCAGATCATCCAGGGGATCGAGACTGCCCACCTGCGCATGGAGCGGCACTGCGCCAATGCTCAAAAAGTTGCCGACTTCCTGGCCGCTCGAAAGGGGGTGAGCCGGGTGATTCACCCCTCGCAGCAGACTGGAACCGCGCGGGACCGGGCAGACCAGTACCTGTCCGGTGGATACGGCGGGCTGGTCGGGTTCGAGCTTGATGGCGGCGTCGACGCAGGCCGACGCTTCATCAATGCCCTGAAGCTTTTCTACCATGTGGCCAATATCGGCGACGCGCGCTCACTGGCGATCCATCCCGCCTCAACGACCCACTCGCAACTGTCGCCGCAGGAGCAGGTATCCACTGGCGTCTCCCCGGGCTATGTGCGCCTCTCGATCGGGATCGAACACATCGATGATATCCTGGCCGACCTCGACGCAGCCCTGACCGCAGCGGGGACCTAAGCTCGCTGCTGTCCTGACTGGAACAGGTTACCGAGGACGGATCGAGGGCGTGCGCTATCGGTCAGTAAGCTTGGCGTGCATTGAGCTCCATCGGGGTAGGTAGATATGCATATCGCGATTGTGGGTGCCGGCATGGCCGGCTTGGCCTGCGCGGAGGGGCTGGCGGGCCAAGGGGCAACGATCACGGTTCTGGACAAGGGCCGCGGTCCTGGGGGCCGCATGTCGACACGTCGAATCCAGACCGATTTGGGCGAGGCCACGTTTGATCACGGGGCCCAATACTTCACGGTTCGAGATCCTGGTTTTCGAGCGCGCGTGGAGCATTGGATCACGGCGAGATGTGTCGCCCAGTGGACGGCTTTGGACACGGAAGCGTACGTCGGCGTTCCGGGGATGAACGCACCCATCCGTCAGATGGCGCAGCCCTTTGATGTGCAATGGGGTACGCAGGTGCAGTCTTTGGATCCACGCGCCGAGGGCTGGCGACTTCTCACGCAGACGGGTGTTTCCTTCGAAGTGGATGCTGTGGTCGTTGCGGTGCCCGCCGAGCAGGCTGCGGTGCTCATCGCCCCTGCAATGCCTGAGCTGGCGCAGCGGGCCCGAGCCACACCCACGGCACCGTGTTGGACCGTGATGCTGGCGTTTGCGGAAGCCTTGCCAACGCCGCTGAATGCCCTCCGGGGGACGCCTGCCGATGCGCTGGGCTGGGCGGCGCGTAATGGTTCAAAGCCCGGTAGGACTGGGCCCGAAGCCTGGGTTCTTCAGGCGACCCCCGCGTGGTCAATTCGGCACCTGGAGGCCGACCCCGAATGGGTCGCGGCGGAGCTGTCCGCAGCGCTTTCGGCGCAGCTTACACTACCTCTACCGCCGCCTATCGCTTGCGGCACGCATCGGTGGCGATATGCCAGCTCGGGTAACGCGGGGTCTGGTGCCTATTGGGATGCAGATCGTCGGCTTGGCCTGTGCGGCGACTGGTTGAGTGGCCCACGGGTTGAGGCCGCTTGGACATCGGGAACTCTCCTAGCCGAGCAGATCGCCAAAGGGGTTGGTCAGGCTCTGTGAGCGCAAATTAGCGGTCGGCGTTGGGAAGGCTCTGCCGCATCACGTCGAAACCGCCAGTGGCGCTTTTTCACGCCAGGCGATCACGGCGGGGCCGATCGCCGATAGCCCCGACAGAACCGAAACGCGCGGCCCGGCCCTTAGGCTAGCGCAGGCACCGCCGACCCAGATCTCAACTGCCTCAGCCACGTTGGCGCGCAATTCTATGAGCGCCGTCGTCGCCTGGGTTGCCGGGATGATCGACGAGAACGACAGCGCCAGGACATCGGCGTGATGCGCCCTCGTGGCGGCGGCGATTTCCGGGATCGGCGTCTGCACACCCAGCGACACGCAGAGACAGCCCTCAAGGGTGAATATAGCCTCGGCCATCAGCAGGCCTAGGGCATGGGGCTCCTGCGGAATGGTGCTCAACAAGACGCGCGGTCCGCGCCGCGCCAGGCCAGCGCCCTGGGCGGCATTGATGGCGCTGCGAAGTACGGTCGTGAACTGTTCTGTGAACAGATGCTCCTGGTGAATCTGCAGATCGCAGCGCGACCACGCCGCACCGACCGCTGCGACCAGCCCCGGCGCTATTTCAGCGGCGAAGGTGCCCAATCCCACCCGCAGGACCATGGCGGTCAAGGTCTCCCGCAAGCCGATAGCGTCGTGGTTACGCAAGATATCCAGGATCTGTAGAGCGTCCGACCCGACAAGCTGAGGGTCAGAGACACCGAGGTGTCGCAACAGTTCCGCAAGGTCCTCGTCAGAGCGTCCGACAACTTTTCCTGGCCGATGGCCGGCAGCGATTAAGCGCCGGATGAGACGCAAGGTTGCGACCTGATCCGCCGGATAGAGCCGCTCGTCATTGCGGTCCCGGAGCGGCATTGGGAACCCGTAACGGCGCTCCCACACGCGCAAGGTGTCTTTTGCCAAGCCGCAGTCACGCTCCACCGCAGCGATACTCATGAGTCTAATTTTTTCGGGGGAAGCGGAAACTGTCATGGACAACCATAAGGCAACATATGGACATTCCTTCCAATGGGCTTATTTGTCTAGGACAAAAAGATCGGAACGCCCCATGAATATGGTCACCACCAGCCTGCTACCAGACGTGCAGTCCAGCGCGGACTTGCGAAATATTGTCATCCAGCGGGTCGGCGTGAAGTCGGTCACCTATCCGGTGAGCATCGCCACTCCGGATGGAATCCAACCTTCGGTCGCGGTCATCGACATGTACGTCGCCCTGCCCGCGCACGTGAAGGGGACGCATATGTCGCGGTTCCTCGAGGTGCTGGAGGATTTCACCACCCCCCTGTCGGCGGAGTCTCTGGCCACCTTGATGGCGACCATGCTGGAGCGCCTCGACGCCGCCAGTGGCATGATCGAGATGCGCATGCCCTACTTCGTGCGCAAAACTGCGCCCGTTTCGGGAGTCAAAAGCTTACTTGATCACCAGCTGACCTTGCGTGCGGAGCAGGCCGACGGTTGCCTTTCGATCACCCAGCAGATCATGACGCCAGTCACCAGCCTCTGCCCCTGCTCGAAAGAGATTTCTCTCTACGGGGCCCACAACCAGCGTTCGCACATCACCATTGCCGCCACCCTGGCGCAGGGCGCTGTGCTGCCGGTGCAGGACCTGATCGCTATCGCCGAGACCAGCGCATCCTGCCAGCTCTGGGGGCTGTTGAAGCGCCCAGACGAGAAGTACGTGACCGAGCGTGCCTATGAGAATCCAAAGTTCGTGGAAGACCTGGTGCGCGATATCGCGGTGGCGCTGTCCGCCGACCCACGGGTGGCTCGGTATGAGATCTCATCGGAAAACTTCGAGTCCATTCATAACCACTCGGCATTCGCATGGCTGACGGGGCCTCAGTAGCGGCGGCGGACCCGCGCGCCCTCACCGTCTGGTATGACGGTGACTGCCCGATGTGTTCGGCGGAGATCGGACTGATCCGCCGACTGGATCGCGATTGTGCGATCGCGTTCGTCGACCTCAGCGTGCCCGGAGCGTGTTCGACCGATCTCACCGCGCGCCTTGCGCGACTGCATGCCCAGCCTCGCGAGGGTCCCATGCTAGCGGGCGCGGCGGCCTTCGTCGCCATGTGGCGGGTTCTGCCGTTGATGCGCCCGCTTGCCGCGCTGGCGTCGATCCCGCCGGTTCTTTGGGTCCTGGAGCGCGCCTACCGGATGTTTCTGAAGCTGCGGCCCACGTTGCAGGCGGTTGTACGATGGGGCCTGGCCCATAGGGTCAAGAGGCCCCGATGACCAGCCGCACCGGATCTACGCCGCCCGCGGTGCTGATTTTTGGTCTCCTTGGGATCATCCCTTTCTGGTCATTGCCGGCCACAACCTTGCTGGCACCAGCCTGGGTGGGCATCTCGGTCGCTGTCGAGGCGGTTTACGCCGCCCTGATCCTGTCGTTTCTGGGTGGCGCGCGATGGGGCCTGGCGGTGAGGGAGCCATCCCCAAATCCCATGGTGGTGGGCCTGGCCATGACACCGACCCTCGCTGGCCTGGTGATCCTGACGTTAACGCATAGCTTGGTCCGGCCACAGTTGCTCGCATTGGCCGCGGGGCTAACCCTGTGCTGGGTCTGGGACGTCCGCGCCAAGGACCTCCCGCCTTGGTATCGGCGGTTCAGAAGCCTGCTCACCCTGGGTGCCGTCACCGGGCTCTGCGTTAGCGTCATGCTGGTTCCACAGTGACCCGCGAGATCGCGGTCGTGGTCGGGGCGAGCGGCGGCGTCGGCCGTGCTCTTTTGGCGGCGCTTTGTCGCGACCCCAGATACAGCCACGTGGTGGGCCTTTCACGCCAGCGCCCTGCCGATCTGATCGATGACGCGGGTCAGACCTGGATCCAAGCCAATATTCTGGAGGCGGAGAGCCTTCTGGCGGCAGCGCAGCAGGTCACGGCGCTCGGCACCCCGGCGCTTGTCATTGTAGCGACGGGTGCGCTCCACGGCCCCGGCTTTAGACCGGAAAAATCCCTACGCGCGCTGAACGCGGACAGTCTGTCCGAGGTGTTCGCGATTAACGCCATCGGCCCAGCCCTGGTCGCCCAACACTTCCTGCCCGGGATGCGGCGGGACCGCGCCAGCCTATTTGCGGCCCTATCGGCGCGAGTGGGCAGTATCGCCGATAACGCCAGTGGGGGCTGGTATGGCTACCGCGCCTCGAAGGCCGCCCTAAACATGATCATCCGTACCGCGGCGATCGAGCACGCGCGCACCCATCCCTTAGGAACCTGTGTCGCGATCCATCCCGGGACTGTGGCGACGCCGCTCAGCCAACCGTTTGTCGGGCACACTGCGCCTTCAAGGGTGTTCACGCCGCAGGTCTCGGCCGGCCACATTCTGCGTGTGCTTGACAGATTAGGCCCGGAGGCCAGCGGCGGGTTCTACGCCTGGGATGGCACGGCGATCCCGTGGTGACCCGCATACCCCGCCTTCACCCCCGCCACGGAACAGGTTTCGCGATCGCGGCACTGTGGCCCGCGCCACACGCTCTCTCGTCGAACGCTTGTCGAAGGAACGGTGGTCTGCGCGCCCTCACCGCTCGCAGGCCAACCGGCGAGACCCGATATGTCAGGAGCTTCAAGTGAACATGTCCCCCAGGTCCAATGACTATGCGGCCTATCCCGATGCCGACGGGCGCTTTGGTGAGTTTGGCGGCCGCTATGTGCCCGAGACGCTTTTTCCGGCCATTCAAGGCTTGGAGGCGGCGTACGACGCGGCCAAGGCGGACCCTGCTTTCCAGGCTGAGCTCAATGCGTTTCTGAAACACTATGTGGGCCGCCCCAGCCCGCTGTATTTTGCCGAGCGCCTGACCCAGCATTACGGCGGGGCGAAAATCTACTTCAAACGCGACGAGCTGAATCACACTGGCGCGCACAAGATCAATAATTGCCTGGGCCAGATCTTGCTAGCCAAGCGCATGGGCAAAACCCGGATCATCGCCGAGACGGGCGCGGGTCAGCACGGGGTGGCTTCGGCGACCGTCTGCGCCCGCTTTGGCTATCCTTGCGTGGTCTACATGGGATCGCTCGACGTGGAGCGCCAAAAGCCCAACGTCTTCCGCATGAACCTGCTCGGCGCTGAAATCCGGCCCGTGACATCGGGGACCGGCACGCTCAAAGATGCCATGAACGAGGCACTGCGCGACTGGGTCACCAACGTCCACGATACCTACTACATCATCGGCACTGCGGCCGGTCCGCACCCATACCCGTTAATGGTCCGCGACTTTCAGAGCGTGATCGGGACGGAGGCGCGGGCGCAGATACTGGAGATGGAGGGCCGCCTGCCGGACGCCGTCGTGGCCTGCATCGGTGGCGGTTCCAACGCCATTGGCCTTTTCCACCCGTTCCTTGCGGACGAAGGCGTCCGCCTCATCGGGGTCGAGGCGGCCGGTCACGGGCTGGCGACCGATAAGAACGCCGCCTCCTTATCCTGCGGACGCCCTGGCGTGCTCCACGGCAACAAGACCTATCTGCTGCAGGACGGCGATGGTCAGATCATCGACGCCCATTCCATCTCGGCTGGTCTCGATTATCCCGGCATTGGGCCAGAGCACGCCTGGCTGCATGATATCGGCCGGGCCCAGTACATTTCCTCAACCGACGACGAAGCGCTGGAGGCCTTCCAGCTCTGCTCCCAACTTGAAGGCATCATCCCGGCGCTGGAACCGGCCCACGCGCTAGCCCGCGTTGGGGAGATCGCGCGGGATGTGGGCAAGGATGGCATCGTCATGATGAATATCTGCGGCCGGGGCGACAAAGACATCTTCACCGTCGCCGACCACCTGGGCATGAAGATCTGAGCGCCTCGTGGGTCGACAAGGCGGTGCCGGGCTTAAAGGCCGGTTGGATCGACACGCGGAGGGCCGTTGGAAATTAAACGCCCATCCGCCCTGGTGCTGCGCGAGCACCGGGACTGGGGGTTGCAAGCGTTAGGAGATATTGTCGCGCCGTCGAGGATGAAGACGAGAACGTCTATATAATTGAATTACTATGTAATTTGTCCTCATGACCCATCTCCCAATGCCGGCTTGGCTATGGCCGAAACCGGAGAAATGTTGGTCTGGTGTGCATGCCGCATTACGGGCTGGGGATGGTTAAGCGCCGCTAGCGGCGGCGAGCGTTCAGCACGTTCGACGGCGAGAACTGGTCGGTCAGGATGCGGGTCTTGGTGTCCCAGTCCACGCGCGTATTGATCATGCCCATCAGCTCCCCGCGCGGCACCCCGCGCCGCAGTAGCTGTGGATCCCATTTGGCAGCATTGGCGCGCAGCTCCTCGGGCGCGGGCAGCCCGCCCAGCCGGGTGAGGATGATCCGGTTTCCGCTCTTCAAATTGTACAAGGGGCCAAAGACGTCTGCGTAGGTGACAGACTCGTAGTCGTAGAGTTCGGAGGTGGACCAGGTGTTGGCGGCCAAGACGCCCCGGGGCGCCATGATCGACTTGACCTCTTGCAGGAACTCCCGGGTCAGCATGTGCTCGGGGATGTAGTCCTCGGCGAAGGCGTCGAGCATGATCAGGTCGTAATTGGGCTTAGTGCGCGCAGCCCGCTTCACGAACACCCGGCCATCCTCAAGGATGATCCGCGTCTTCGGCCCCGGCTTGAATTCGAAATATTTTCGCGCCACCCGGTCCACCGCCGGATCGATCTCGACGATGTCCAGCTGCACGCCAGGCAGCATCTTCTGCAGCGCGTCGGGGAGGGTGCCACCGCCCAGCCCGATCAGCAGGATCTTCTTGGGGGCCGGATCGATATAGAGCGCCGCCAGCATCATGTGGATGTAATCGAAGACCAGGTGGTCTGGGTTCGACAACAGCTTGCAGGACTCGCGCCCAACATTGCGTCGCGCCCGGAACAGGAGGCAAAGCTCGTCGCCATCCTGTCGGACGAAGAGGTTGCGGTAGAGCGACTTCTCCTCGTGCAGCACGCCGGTGTTCGAGGTCCCGTTCGGCGAGCGGAAAATTCCCGCCTGCGAAGCGGTGGTGGCGCTCATGGCCGTTACCGCCATCAGGGCGGCGAGGAGCCCGCGCTTCATGCGAGGATGTCCTTTCGGCGGTTGAGGTTGAACAGGGCAGCCAGCGCTCCAAGCGTGCATGAGACGGCGATGCCGCCGAGGAGGATGGTGTTCACCTCCAACCAAAGCACGAGATAAAAACTGGTCATCAGCGTCCCGGCCGAGGAACCCACGGTCGAGGCGAAATAGAGGAAGCCGGCGCTCTGGCCGCTCTGCGCCCCACTGTCGCCGACCAGGACCTTCACTGCCACCGGCGAGACCATGCCCGAGAAGAAGGACGGGACCAGATAGAGACCCAGGCACGACAGCAATGAGCCAGTCCGCGGGTCCTGAACATGATCGAACAGCCAGTTCAGCATCGGGTCGGCCAGGAAGACCATCGGCAGGGCCGAGACAGCGGCCAGCACGATCAAGAGCGACAGCCGTGGCACGCTGGCCCCACTTCGCGAATAGAAGCCGCCGGCCAGATAGCCCAGCGCCAGCCCCAGCATGAAGACGAAAATCACCGAGCCCCACACATAGATGGAGGAGCCGAAGAAGGGCGAGATCAGCCGCCCGCCGAGAAGCTCGACCAGCATAACGAAAAAGCCCGACCATGTGGCGACGGCATAGCACCAAGCGGCTGCGCTGCGCCCAGCAGCGGTCGAAGTTGAGGCGGTAATTTTGTAAACTCCCTGCGCTTTGTCTGAGCCTGTCGCCTAGTTTGGGCAGAAGGATGGCGGTTCCAAATCGGTGGGGGAAGGTCAGAAATCAATCCGATGACGCCCTGGCTCCGCGCGGTACTGACAGTTTAAGTCGAATTCGCTATTTTCCGGGGCCGGTGGCCACTTCGCCCGCCCTACCCCCGCCTGACGGCAACAGCTAAGCTAGCTTCAAAAGGTCCTTGAGGGAGGCATATAGACATGGCGAAGGGGGGCGTCGACGCCATCGGGCTGCTCGACCGGGGGCGGATCATCGCCGGCCCTGGCTACAATCGGTGGCTTGTCCCGCCCGCGGCCCTGGCGATCCATCTCTGCATCGGTATGGCCTATGGATTCAGCGTCTTCTGGCTACCGCTTTCCAAGGCGCTAGGGGTAACACGAGCCATAGCCTGCCCAGCGGACGCGGGGCTTTTCCAAGCACTCTTCACCACCGGTTGCGATTGGAAGGTCAGTGACCTGACCTGGATCTATACCCTGTTCTTCGTCGTGCTCGGATCGACCGCGGCTCTGGGCGGCGGCTGGCTCGAACGGGCCGGGCCGCGCAAGGTGGGCGTTGTTTCGGCCGCCTGCTGGTGCGGCGGGATGTTGATTTCGGCGCTCGGTGTCTATTCGCACCAGCTATGGATGATGTGGCTAGGGTCAGGCGTGATCGGCGGTATCGGCCTTGGGCTCGGCTATATTTCGCCCGTCTCCACCCTGATAAAATGGTTTCCTGATCGGCGAGGCATGGCGACCGGCATGGCGATCATGGGGTTTGGTGGCGGCGCCATGATCGGTTCGCCGCTCGCGAACCGGCTGATGACGCACTTCAAGACCGACAGCTCAGTCGGAGTGTGGCAGACCCTCGTAGTGCTGGCCTGTGTCTACCTTGTCTTCATGATAGGCGGGGCGTTCGGATACCGCCTGCCGCGGCCTGGCTGGAAACCGGTCGGCTGGACCCCCACCGACCATTCCAGCGCTCTTATCGCCTCAGGCAACGTGCACCTGCGAGACGCCCACAAGACGCCGCAGTTTTGGCTGGTCTGGGGCGTCCTCTGCCTCAACGTCAGCGCCGGGATCGGGGTACTCGCCCTGGCCTCGCCGATGTTGCAGGAAATCTTCGGTGGATCCCTGATCGGACTGCCCAGCGTCGGCTTTGCCGCCTTGGACGAGACCCAATTGAAGGCTACCGCCGCCATCGCTGCGGGCTTCACCGGTCTGCTATCGCTGTTCAACATCGCGGGACGCTTCTTCTGGGCATCGCTCTCCGATCGCATCGGTCGCAAGACCACCTACTTCTGCTTCTTCGGTCTTGGAATCCTCCTGTACGCCTGCGCGCCGTGGTCAGCGCACATCGGCTCGCGCGGCCTGTTCGTGGCCGCCTTCTGCGTGATCCTGTCGATGTACGGCGGCGGGTTCGCCACCGTGCCCGCCTATCTGGCAGACCTGTTCGGCGGCCAGTTCGTTGGTGCCATCCACGGCAGGTTATTAACCGCCTGGTCGACCGCAGGCGTAATCGGCCCTGTGGTCGTCAGCCATATCCGCGAGGCGCAGATCGCAGCCGGTATTCCACGTGCACAGGTCTATGACTTCACCATGTATATCCTGGCTGCGTTCCTGGTCGCCGGAGCGATCTGCAACGCCTTGGTCAGGCCGGTGGATCAAAAATGGATGATGACGCCTGAAGACGTCGCCCGCTTGCAGCCGGTCGCGCGGGTCACGGCCCGCGAAAATGAGGACGTTACGACATCCATGGACCTCAAGGTCGTGTTGGCCTGGTTGGCGGTCGGCGTGCCGATCGCCTGGGGAATCTGGACCACACTGCAGACCGCCGTGGTCCTATTTGGATAGGGACGACGTGCAATGCCCAGGGTGCCCCAGCAGCGCCTAGGCAAGCCACGCGGCCTAGTGAACATGCCCCTAGGCCGACGCCCGGCACCGGCTCGCCGGTGCAACAGTCGGCAGTTGCTGGCGTGGTTTGGCTTCACCCTTGCGGAGCAGGGGCCATCCACAGGTGTCAGTACCCTTGAGCCGAACTCGCCCGTAGTTCCCGCGTCCAAACATAGGGGGTGGCGCGGTTGGCCGGTAGCACCGTCGTCATTGTGTCACGAGAGTCACGCTAGATGACTAGGCTGCGGTTCAACCGGAGCAGACGTCCCATGTTTGGAGCCAGTTGAACGGATGACAATCTACGCTGACGGTTTGACATACCAGCCCGTCGTCCGCAGCGAGATGGGGTCGTCCTTCCGTCACCGCCGCCTGGTGATCGCTGGTCACGTCGTCTTCGATCCCATTGCCCTAGCACGGCCTGCGATGCGGCCAGCTGAAATCGCTATGCTGACCGCGCTTGTGCGGCGCTCGTCCAACATGCTGGAATTCGGCGCTGGCGGCAGCACGACGCTCGCCGTCAAGCTTGGGGTATCGCATCTGATCTCTGTTGAATCGGACGCGGCCTGGATCGAGCGACTGCAGGCCGACGATGCGGCCGCGCGCGCAGAGGAGCAGGGGCGGCTGAAGTTGCTGCGGGCAGACATCGGTCCGATCGGATTTCTCGGGGGTCCCGGCAAGGGTAGCGAGCCCAGCCTTTGGCCGGAATACGCCCGCACTCCGTGGGGGCATGTCGATGCCAGCCAGCTCGACCTGGTGCTGGTGGACGGCCGCTTCCGTGTGGCCTGCATTCTTGAAACCGTGCTGCGGGTAGAACATCGGACACTGATCGCTGTCCACGATTTCTGGAATCGTCCCGCCTATCACGTCGCCCTACCCTTCCTCGACGAGATAGACCGCTGCCAGACCCTAGGCTTGTTTCGCGCCAAGGTGGGCTTCGACCGCACCGCCGCGACGGCCCTGCT
>Ga0114974_10001157_pt1 | contig 20983 bp, 22 predicted proteins | sample S_130206_EF_Meta_FD_87318 | JGI IMG/M metagenome (GOLD analysis project Ga0114974, IMG submission 87318) | Freshwater microbial communities from Lake Simoncouche, Canada to study carbon cycling - S_130206_EF_MetaG | ecosystem: Environmental > Aquatic > Freshwater > Lake | place: Lake... | reverse complement strand
TCTGAATAATCTCTGCTTCCATTATATATTTACTCTTGACTTATTTCTTTCCTTATCTTTAAGTTTTTTTTATTATCTTTACACATATTCCGACGGGTTTTGTGTGCAACTGCAGTAAGAGTAACCCGTCGGGTATGCTGATTATGATGTGCGGCATTAGGGGTTTCTTCGTAAAATATGAAATATAAAGCATTTAAATCTTGAAACATATTAATCGTCTCTTTATAAATAACATCGTTCAAATATTTTTCCGAGGTAATAAACCGACTATCATTAAGATCAATATCCTCTTCTAAAAAATCGGTTATTTCACTTGGTTCCAAGTCAATATTATATCGGAGTAAAGAGAGAAGTTTATGTTTAATGGCGAATTTATGCTGATAACGTTTAATAAAAGAAATAATAATTTCTCTCTTCAATACCCCGTTTTCTGCCAATAAACATCTACTAGTTTGCACATGTTGTAGTTCATTCGCTTTGCTAACATATAGAAAATAAATGGCAATCGACGTCACGGGTTCTTTGTAAAAATCATTATACGCTTTTTCGGCTTGTTTTATTTTCTCAATGTCTACGTCATCTAATTCATCTATTTCATCTATTTCATCTATATCACTGTATAACTCATCTTCTTGTGATGCCATTATACATCATCTACATTATGAAAAAAATTATTAAACTTATATTTGTTAAAACTTATATTATAAATAATATAAGTTATATTTGTATATATACAATTAATATTCATCATCACTATTACCACTGCCATCATAATCACTTCCGGCATCTTCGCGCTCATATGCCGCTGCGACATCATTTTCAAATATCTCGGCTAAAGATGGATTGTTATAAAATTCAGATAAATCACCTAACCGTAAAACATCCATATCGCGTTCATATTGTAGCCGTCCTAAAAGAATTTTAAACAATTGATTGCCGAGAGCCATGTTGCTTTGCTCTTCGGCATTATAATCATATGGTTTTGGCGCACCATATTTGTATTGGATTTTTCCGGCTTGCTTGCGAATATTTACCCACCCAGGCAAAACATCGATTTTATGCTCTTTAACTTCTTCTATTTTTTTAAAAGAGGCGGCGGCTGAGAAATTAACAATGCTATTGCTATTGCTTATGTTATTGCAATTGCTTATGCTATTTGATAAATGCGAATTCCATTTATTTGCGCCGAGGGAAGGAAAAGCATCGGCTTCCAGGGAGAACTCTTTTTTCGGTTCCTTTTTTTTAGTTGGTTTTATGCTAAGACTTTGCATTGGCTGTGCTACTGTTCTTTGTGTGCGCATTGTAGGCGGCACATAGGCTGATTTTTTGGGTTGAGTTGTGAACGACATTCTAAATAAGTTGATCTGTATATACAATTTATTATACTGTTTAGTTTATTTCAATTTTTTGTTTTATATCATTATAAGCATATATATGTTAATGGATTACATATATGACAAAATTCAGGATGATGATAAAGCTGAACATAGAGAGATTTATGAAGATTTTATAGAATTATTGTTAGAACAGGCGCCTGAACCAGTCCCTTATGATTTTGATAACTGTTGTTGGCTGCCAGCCTTTCATCTGGATTATTGTACGGCAGAAACAATGGCTTTTCATTTATCTCTCCAATTACATGAATTGGAGAGACAAGGGTTAACCTTGCTTTATTGGCGTCCGCAAGATATTCTAGTTATTGATAAGCGGCTGTTTTTATTGGCGAATTTATCCCAACTCGTGTCTTTATCTGATAAAAATGCAACGCATTTGGCAACGCATTTGGTTTTAAATTATCCAAAGATTTATCCTTTTCCGGCGAACTGCTGTGCCCCAGAATTATTGAAAATAACCGAACTACCTTTTACGACACATAAAAGCGCTAGTTATTACAGCTTGGCTTTATTATGCTTACACACGTTAAATCTCTCTTTAGATGATTTACAAGGGACAAAATTATTTCATTTCTTAGAGAGATGTTTACATATAAATGCAGAAGAGCGGGTGTTGTTATACATTTGAATACCTTTTAAAAAGGTATCACCAAACCCTGTAATAAATTAGTAGGTATGTTTGGCGATACCTTTCTCAAAGGTATTTGAAAGGTATGTATTTTTATTTTCTTCCAGTAATTATATATATAATGTCTATTGTTGCCTTAAAACGTAATTCAAAGCGGTTTCAAGTGCCTATTTCTTCCAGTGGATTTTCTCTCAACGGCGGGCATCGCAACCAGCGTCCGATCGGAGACACGAATTTGTCAGCCTTAATAAACGTACAAGCTAATAATTGTTGTACTGCAAATGACGCCTCAATTGTAAAACTTTCGGCGAAAAATACCAAAGGCTTCTTATACTCGACTGTGAAATATCCCACCTGCCCGAGTGGTGTGACGCCGCCCGCTAATAATCAATCAACCTGGGTCAAAAACTTTTCCCCAGAGGATCACAGCCAAAATGAATATATTGTCAATAAAGTGAAAGCAGAATCCGCCAAATGTGTCACTGAAAAAACTAATTCAGGCACGAATAACCCTTGCTTGCCCGAATGTAAAGCACGGTCGTATCATATTGGCGGTAAGCGGTTTTATACGACGTTTAATGCCAAGAATAGCGGGGAATACGGGCAAGGGGCGATTAGCGCAGGCGAGTATTTATCGTCAGGGCTTTTGAAAGCCAACTGTTTGCCGACACCAGCGGCTCTTGCGCCTTTACCGCCAGCCTTATTGAACAGCGGGTGCTATCATTGTTAAGCGTTGCTATCATTGTTAAGCTGTACTGTCATTGTTAATTTTTATATAATAATAAACATATAAAACCAAAAGTTGTTATATGTTTATTAAAAATGTTTGCGAGTAAAATGGCAGGTGCTTATTATCTTCTCCGCTTGAAAGTGTCCAATGAATTGTATGATATGTATAAGGATACCTCTAACAAACATAATTTAGCAGTGGAACAGGGGCAAGCTGACGCCGGGTTTGATTTGTTTTGTCCCGAGGATTTACCTGTCGCCGGTTTTGCGACGGTGAAAATTAATCAAGGAGTAAAAGGGGCGATGGAGTTTTTTTCAGAAGGTTCGGCGAAGGGCACAAGTGTCGGCTATTATATGTATCCGCGCTCGAGCACCGGCACCAAGACACCCTTGCGCTTGGCGAACTCGGTCGGGATTATTGATGCAGGTTATCGCGGAAATTATATCGCCGTCTTTGATAATTGGCGGGGGGATGTTTTTCAAGTTGAGAAATGGCAGCGGCTTGTCCAAATTTGCCCGCCGAACTTGACGTATCCTATGCGGGTAGAATTGGTGGAGGATTTGGGTGAACCGACGTTAAGAGGGGAGGGCGGCTTTGGATCAACGGGGAAGTAGTGATTATGAGTTTAAACGAATAATTTCATTACTCATACCGTCTAACGTAAAAAAATGTTTTATTGTTTGATAATAATCCAACATTTGTGTATATTGCGTTTCCGTAATAGAATTGAGTATTTGTTCTAATGACCCTAGCTGTGAAACATGAAGTGAAATACAACATTTTCTATAATCAATCTGATTTTTAAAAGGCAACCATTCAACGTCATTCCATACATAAATCGGGATCGTACCTAATTTAAAACATTCAAAAAAACGAAAACTTGAACGTCCATAACCTCGCGGGGCAAAAGCAAACTTAGATTTTAGTGTTACATTAATAAAGGTATCCTGATTATTTTTATTTACATTTGGCGTCCAGCCACCCGCATTGATCATCATAAATTTGTTATTATGTTGAAACAGTTCAAACATTGTTTTCCGAACATCTGGCGTTATATGATTACTTGTTATATTCCCCACAAAAGAACATAATATACTTTTATTGTAAAAAGAGTTATGCTGAAAACGGTCAAGTTTATTTTGTATATCTTCATAAATAAGCGGGAGAGGGATGTCGCCTGAGCAGGCTCCATATACAACGGTGTTTAGTGGTAAATTTAATTTAGGTCCATCATCATATTGTGCAACTGTAAAATATCCAGCAGGCGATGGATTGGATTTTGTCCATTCATCAAGTGCTTTTTGCATTTCACTCCTTTTTCCTTCAAACCAATGTTCAATTTGAAAATTAGTCCAGAGGGCTGGGATATATTTTCGTTTTAATGGTGTTGTTAGGGGATGTTGTAAGGTATATGTTGTTATTTTTTGTAAAAAAAACTCTTCCATATAAAGCCCTTCTTTGAAAGGAGGGTACGTATCTTTATTGCGACAATAAAATAAATTATTTTGAAGCATATATTAAAATATAGTTTTCGTATATTTAAATACTTATTATTTACCGTTTATTGTATTAGCGTTTATTATATTAGCGTAGCAATAATATCATTACCGTCTTCATCGCGTATATCAGTTATTTTATAATTATGTTGTTTAAGTTTATTTATAGCATTTATCATTCCATTTATACCCAATTCATTCGCTAAGTCTTTATTATAAGTTGTAAATTGTGCGGTGTTAATTTCCCATTTCTCAAATCTTAGTTTTTTAATTGTATATTTTGTGAAATCGATCATTTTTATTATTTCGCTATCAAACCCCTCTGTATCTATTTGTAAATATTCTATGCATGTAATATTGTGAATTCTGCATATTTCATCAAATGTTATACTTTTTGCCGCAATTTTTACCATATCATCTTTTGTACCCCAATCATTCATAGGTATTAATGAAAAATGTGAATCACTATATGTAATATTATTATCGGCAATAGTTCCCATAATTCCATTTTTGGCTGGTATAAATAATTCTACGATTTCATTATTATTATAGTGAATAGCATTATTGTAAATATATACATTTTCAATATTACTGTAATTATTCTTTATTTCATCAAGTAAGTTTATATTAGGCTCTACTAAAATAACCATATCTGGTTTGTGTTGTAAAACCAAAGTTTTAAAATTATCATTTCCATTATTTGTGCCAATTTGAAAAAAAATATTTGCCATTTGAGTTATTATTATATTTGTATTTAAATACTTATGTTATTAATAATACATTATTATTATGAAGAAAACTATATTTTATTTGGAAGGGCGAGCAGGATTTTTTTTATATCATTTTTTTGTTTATAATTTAGGTGGGTTATATTATATAATTAATAAACAATATAATATTCGTGGTGATGTAAATACATCTGTTTTATTGGAAGATAAAAGTAAAATAGTATCTGAGCCCACGAGTAAGATATTTTACCCTATAAAAGTTCATATGAAAAATATAATACCATTTCAAAAAGAAGCATTTGATATAATAAAAGATAAATTTGAATTAATAGAAGATCTATCATCCATAAATGATTATGAAATTGTAAGTATTTATGGCGAAAGTGGAATAGTAGAACCCAAATATAATATTTATCCCTTTTTAAGAAATTTATTTTTAGAAAAAATGAAGTTTGATATGATAAAAGGAAAAAAAATATTTATAACAAGAAAACATAGTGAAACACAACACGGGGGTGTATTGAAACGTAGTATTTTGAATGAAGATATTTTGATGAAAACATTACAACGTTATAATTTTGAATATATTCAACTGGAAAATTATACGATGTATGATAAAATTAAACTTTTTATGGAAAGTGAAATTATTGTATCAACCAACAGCGGTTCGTTAACATTAACATTATTTTCAAATCATAATTCAAAAATAATAGAAATAATAAATAATGGAACACAGGGTTTTGAGCATTCACATTATATAGGAATTGCCCAAACATTAAATTTACAATATTATAAATATTCAAATATTCAAGAAGATTATAATGGAAATTTTAATATTAATGTGGATAATTTTGAAAATTATTTAAGAACGTTATTATAATGCGTTTAGCTATATTAATTGCCGGATATTTAAGAAGTATTGTTGAAAATATAGATAATTTAAAAAAAAACGTTTTGCAAAATTATGAATGTGATATTTACATACATGTAACAAGTAATGATAATGATATTAAAAATGATATTAAATATTGTAATAAAAAAATATCAATTGATTTTATTCGCCATAATTTAAATCCCACGGTTTTATTGGTTTCAGATAATTTAACCTTTGTAGATAATTACTCTACTAATAATATAATAAATCAAAATTACAAATATTATTGGTTAAACGAAGAAATGAAAAAAATAATGACTATTGAAAATATCATTTATGATGTCGTAATAAAAATACGACCAGATGTTAATATTCTAGATAAATTAAATTACGATAATATAGATTTAAATAAAATATATATTCCAAGTGATAGCAAAATAGATAAGAAAAAACTAACAAAATACGATGATAAATATATTTGCGATATTATAGCATATGGATCTCAGAATATAATGAACGATTATTTTAATTTTTATACACATCTTGACAATTTAATTAAAATACATGGCACCGTCAACGAAACTTTATTATATCATTATTTATTGAATATGAATATCAAATATGAATTAATAGATATAAAATTTATGGTAATATTATCATTATGCAATACAATTGCTATTACAGGTGATTCTGGCTCTGGTAAAAGTACCGTATCTAATATTTTGAAAGAATTATTCAATAATACTTTTGTATTAGAGTGCGACCGATATCATAAATGGGAAAGAGGTGATGAAAACTGGAGAAAATATACCCATTTAAATCCTGATGCAAATTATTTAACCAAAATGCAGCAAGACGTTTTTGATTTAAAAATTGGTAATTCTGTTTTTCAAATTGATTACGACCATTCATCTGGTAAATTCACCGATAAAAAATTAATTGAAAGCGCCGAAAATATTATTGTTTGTGGTTTACATAGTTTATATTTAACTGAAACCATTATCAATATAAAAATTTATATTGATACAGACGATAATTTACGAATTCCTTGGAAAATTAAAAGAGATGTACAAAAACGTGGTTATTCGATAGAACATATTATTGACCAAATTAAGTCGCGCGATGAAGATTTTAAACACTATATTTATCCACAAAAAAATAACGCTGATATTATTATAAATTTATATACAGATAGGATCTTTGATATTTCTGATTTTGTCATTGATAGAGAATTAAATGTTTATTTTATGGTTGGAATTAGAGCCAATTATAACTTACACAATATTATCTTTAAATTAAATGAAAAAAACATTACGATACAAAAAAAAATGTTAAATCACGATGGTCAGTATATATATTTATATTTTGAAGATATTTGTGATTACGCAAATGTAATTAAAATACTTGTATTAAATTTAATGTAAAATATATAAAAATATAAAACATATAAGCTCATATAAACTATATATGTTTTATAATGGAATAATTTTTGATTTGGACAATACCTTATATGATTATGATTTATGTCATCGTATTGCTTTAAAAGATGCGATATGTTTTATTAGTAGTCATTGTCGGAAGGATAAAGACAAAGATGAACCTACTCTTTTCTCTCTTTACCATACAATCGCAGCTAATATTAAAAATGAATTGAGGAGTACAGCTTCTTCGCATAATAAAGGTATCTATTTTAAACATTTGATAGAATATTTGAAAATGCCTTATTCGCTTTTAACCGAGGTAAATACTCTTTATTGGAAAGCGTTTTACCAACAGATGGATTTGGTTTCATGTTTTGAAGGAGCCAAAGATTTTATTGTATGGAATAAAAGTCTGGGGAAAAAAATAGGCATATTAACAGATTATGAAACTGAATATCAAATCAATAAATTAAACCGATTGGGTTTATTAGATTACGTTGATGTGCTTGTCACAAGCGAAGAAGTCGGCATTGAGAAACCTAGCGTACAGATGTTTCAAACCATTTTGCGAAAAATGAATTTAACCGCCACTGAAGTAATTATGATCGGTGATAATTACGAAAAGGATATTCAGGGTGCTTTAAATATGGGAATATTATGTTATTGGTTTACTAGAACGAATGTTAATGTTAATGCTAGTCGTATATATAGAGAATTTAATAATTTTAAAGTGTTGTTAGCAAAGTTTAAAGAAATTAATAGTGAATTGATTAATTTTAAAAGACTTTCAAAATATTGCGGGGAGAGATTTGATTTGGTACAGGCAGGTGGTGGTAATTCTTCCGTAAAAATAGATGATTGGATGTTGATAAAAGCATCAGGCTATAATTTATCGGCAGTTGATTTAAACAAAGGATATGTGGTAATTGATAATGAACGATTAAAAAATGATATTAATGGCGAAAATGTCATGGATGTAATAAATTATAATGTATTTGGAACAAAACGAGGTTCCATTGAGACCTTTATGCATGCCATTTTGAAAAAATATACGATACATTTACATCCAATTCAATTAAACAGAATTTTGATTGGGAAAAACGCAAGAGAAACTTGCCTAGAAATATATCCTACCGCTTTAATTATTGATTATCTAACACCGGGTATAAAAGTTTGTAATGAAATTAACCGAACTTATAATAATGAAAATGTAATTTTTTTAATAAACCATGGGTTGATAATTACTAGTGATCATATTGATGAAATATACACATTATTGAATGAGGTTATAATTAAATTTGAATTATCGTTAAATTTAGATTTTACAATGAATTTAGATTTTACAAAATATAAAAATACCAACATTATAAGCCAATGGATTAATACGATATTCAATGTAGATAATCTCTCTTATTTATGCGAAGAGAGAATAATTAACGAATATTTAATGAATAAACCGAATTTATTTTTAGAAAATATAACCTTTCCGGATGCCCTAATTTATTGTGGGGTGCGTATACTGCACGCGGCGGATGTTTTAAATATTGAGACCGATTTGATTGCTTATAAAACAAAATACGAAGAACCTCCAAAAATTATTATTGTGGGAAAAAACATTTATATAACAAGCAACTCATTAAATAAATGTAAAGAAATAGAAGATGTATTAAAAGCCAATTTAATGATTTTAGACAGTAGTGGCGATAAATCATATTTGTCTTGCGAAGAGATTTGTTTTTTGAATAATTGGGATGCTGAGAAATATAGAAAATTATTATAAACACACTGAGATGATTTAACTGATATTATAATTGTAATTTCATAAAATTAAAACAACCGCTGTGTGCTTGTATTATACCTATTTTTTTTATATCTAATTTATAATCATTAATAATTTGTTTTAAAATATCCTCATAATCTGCATAACATGTAAAGGGGTATAAAAACTTTCCGCCTGTAGTTATATGTAAAAATGATAAATAATTACAATACGTTAATCCTCGGTTATATAAAATTTTTAAATTTGGTGTATATTGAATACCGTAGCATTTAATGTTTGATTTACAATAATTTATAATATCTTGGTTTAAGTCAAATGAATTATACTTTTCATTCGGAAAAATATTTAAAAAATTTAAAAATGATCTTTTATTCCAAATAGTTGAATTGCAGTCTGTTGGAGTAAAATGATTAGACTTTTGTTTTAAGGGTTTATTTAAATTACATAATGAAAATTCATTTTTATGTAATGTTTCAGTGCCATCAAACACCGCAATATTTACCCGATCAATATCATTTTCTTTCATTATACTTATATAATTTTCTAGAGCAGTTTCATTTATATTTATTATAATATCAACATCATAAATTAAAAACACAAACTCTTCTTCTAATTGTTCTAATATTGGAATAAGTCTTGTAGTAAATAGAACGTTGTCATCATATTGAATATATTTATTAAAACATTCTGGTAAATTAGTATTGGCTGGTATTTTATTGTATGCTAGCACTTTTTTTATATTATTATTTTTGGAAAAATCATTAATAATCGGCCATAAATATGAATAATCTGAATGTGTATGAGTTAAAATAATACAATTCATTTACTATTTAAATATATCTTATAAACTTTTTAATATATTTTTTATAAATAAAATAATACAGTATATTTGGTTAAATCGCCCAACCTCGATCCTATTCCAATTATATAATTATTCGTTTGCATTAAACATTTTAAAAATATTTAAATATATATTATCTGGATGGATTTAAATATTAATAGTAAATTCTGTTTAATAGGAAATTCGCATACTTCACAATTTATTAAACACGGAGATGACGCTAATTTAATGGACATATTATATGGTTATGGAGCATCAATTTGTGGGTTATTTAACCAAAATAGTTATTTACAATTATCTAAACAAATATTAAATTATCAATCCAACTATCCAAATAGAACACTTGTTTTTTTTTTAGGACAATCAGATATTGAATTTATTTATTATTATAAAAGTGTAAAACAAAATGAAAAAATAGATATCAATTCTTTTATAGATAATTTAATAGAAAAATATATACATTTTCTTACATCTTTTATTACAAATAAATATGTGTTACTAGGAATTAATCCGCATGTAATAAAAGACATTAAACATATTTATAATGTAAATTTTACAGAAATAAACCAGAATAATCCTGCTGGAGAAAATAATAGTGATAAATATAAATTTGAAGATTATTTACATATATACAATGATACATATGAAACTCGGTTTAAAAATAGTATGATTTTTAATGAAAAATTAAAACAAAAATGTGAAAATAAAAACATAAATTACATTACAATTAATGACACCATTTTAGACTTAAACCAAAATGTAAAAAATATATATATGCCAAATGGAATTGACCATCATTTGGTTAAAAATATGGATTTATATACTCATTTGATTTTAAAATTGCGCCCATTTTTATAAATTTAATAATCGCCATGGACTGTTTAACCCTTTATCGAGTGGGACGACTTCATTCATATTCAACTCTATTTGGTTATAGGTGTTTTGGGCATTCCAACCCGTATTCGAAGCATCTGACGCATATGATACCAACAATTTATTATCATATATTTTTTCAATCTCTCCAATGATTTTTCCATCTTTGGTTTTTACTCGCATATATGTTTTAAATTCAGTTTGTTCTATATGTTCGGTATGTGTATTGTATTTTACATCAACACAATCCAAACTATATTTAAATCGCTGATTAACATCCAAGAAAGTAGGCGAGATTATAGCTTCTAGAATGGTCGTTGGTGGAGAGAAAAGCACATTTGAAATTCCACCACCAATCGCACCCGTTACATGTGTGGCATTTGCAAAATATATAATTTTTTCAATAGTTGATAATTTTTCGGTAAATACTTCCATATAACCATCTAGTGATAATTTTTCGACCAACTCATCTTCATTTACCAAACGTCGGCGGGTTGTATAATTCGTACCAATATTACTGAAATCGTTATGTAAATGTGTGCGGCGGGACACATAGATCTTTTTGGGGGTGTCCTTGGATATCTTATGCTCTTCTTGTGTCCTTTTGACAATTTCCTGATAGAAACTATATATTTCTTTTCTAGGTGGTAAATTTGAATCAATATCATGTGTATAAGAAGTTGAAATATAGACAGTTTCGTATTGGGTATGTTCAGCCACGAGAATAATATCGGTTTTTGTTATATTTAAAATTTCTAGAAACTCCAAGACAAAGGGGTAAAAATTTGATTTTTGTTCATTGGGATATTGCATTAATAGTTTTAAATCGGGTATGTCATTTTTTAATCGAAGAAAGGATATTAAATAAGGCAGCGAATCATAGAGAAAATGAAAATAGTTATCAGTATTATAAATGAAAAAAAACACAGGATTTGTAACAATGTTCGTAATTAATAAATTGTAAGAAAATTTCATATCATTTTTTTCATAAACAGTACCGGCGGTTTGTAATGACATTGTCCGCTCTAATAAAGGCAACACTAATTGGTCATTTGTATCTTCATTACTTGTCGTCTTGAATAAAACATTCGGATAAAATAAACTTATGCCACACGGAGAACAGTTGTTTAACTTATATATATTTATTTCCCGATCATTCTCATCTTTTTCAAATAATGTTTTATATATTGAATAATTTTTAAATATGGTAATGGACAAAGTAATTGACTGAGTAATTGACATTGTATTTAACATTTATAATCTAATATATGTTTATGTATTTTATCATTATATAAATATATAAACATATATAATTGTAACCATATATAATGGTAAAAATAGCTATATTTTTAAGCGGACGATTAAATGAATATACGGTCGGTTTATTACCTTTAATAAATAATTTAAAAAAAAAGTATGATATTCGTTTATTTGCTTCCATAAATTCATTTAGTTTGGATAAAAATGACAATATACAGAATATACAGAATAATTTAAAACGCGATTTTGGTGAAACATTGGGAACAATACATTTTGAATATTATAAAATGCCAAAAACATATGTTCAAAATCTCATTAATAATAATATTACACATTTTAGATATAACCAATTATCATGTTTTTATAACGATGAAAATAATTTTAGATTAATTGACAATTACGAAAAAAATAATAATTATGAATTTGATATTATATGTAAGCTTAGAAGTGAAATTGTATTTGATAATAACAATATTGATTTTATTCAAGATAATAAAAATGATTTAATTATACGAAATAAACATATGCAAGATATTAGACATTGGGGGCATGTTTATAAAAATACACCTCTTATGGTGTCAGATGCGTTTGCGTATGGTAATAAAAAAAGTATGAAATTTTATTGTTCTACGTATCAGTGGATATTAAAAAATGATTTATTATTAAAAGGTACATACCTCCAGACGTTTGAAATATTTTTAACTGATAGTATATTACAATTTATATTTTATCATGCTCCAGGAGGTGGAGAAATACCACTTTTAACTGCTAATGAAATAATAAATAAATATGTTAATAACCCAAATAAGATTAGATTATTTTATTTTGATAATTTAAATTATAGGTTATTGCCAATTCATATACGTAGTAAAAATAATTTTGTTGTGAATGAAACAAACTGTTTAAACTATACACAGCAATAATAATAATTTAATTATATCATATTAAATATTTAAATATTCAATATGATAATATTATTATAAATGACTAAATTATGTGCAGTTTTTGTATGTAACAAAGAATTTTTTAATAAATTTATTTATAGTTGTAATCAATTAATTACAAATGGTAAATATAATGGAGATATTTGTCTCGTTATTGGTGATGATTTAAGCGGGAATAAAAATTTATTAAATAATGAATTTATTTTAAGTAATAATATTATAATTAAACATTTTCCAAATATCTATTTTCCAAATAAATTTGTAGAAATAAATAATAAAATAAGTAGTGGTGATGGAAGAAATAAAACCAAAAAATTTCAATGGCATAAACTTCATTTATTCAATATATTTTTTAAACAATGGGATTATATTTTTTATTTAGATTGCGGAATGAATATTTTTTCGGATATATCACCTATAATAAATACAAATTCCGAAAATACATTATTAGCACATTCAGACGCATATCCTAAATATGAATGGAAACTTCATAATCAATTTGATAAAAACAGTAAAGATTATTTTACAAAACTCAATACTAAATATAATTTAGATGTTGACTATTTTCAAACTGGAATAATGTTATATGATACAAACATTATAGAAGAAGATACATTTGATAATTTATTAAATTTATCAATAGAATATCCAATTAGTATAACAAACGAACAAGGTATTGTAGCATTATATTTCACAAATATTAAACCTCTATGGAAACAAATTAAAACTAGAAATGAAAATACGTATTTTTATGATTTTTCAAGGCGAAACCCAGAAGGTGAATATATTATGGTAAAAAATAAATAACCACGATTTAAATATAACATTCTTTTATTAAATATAAAATGTTATATTGTTGTCATCGTATTAATACGATCGAAGAGTTGAAAACAATTTCCCCTGTATATGGAATTGAACTTGATTTACGCGATAACCTTTCTGGAGAGATTTATATTGCGCATGATCCTTTTGTGCCTGGCGAATTATTTGAAGATTTTTTAAAGTTTTATAATCATGCTTTTATTATTTTAAATATAAAGAGTGAGCGAATTGAGTATCGAGTTTTAAAATTGATACAAAAATATAGTGTTGTTAATTATTTTTTTCTGGATTCATCCTTTCCGATGATTTATAAGTTAAGTGGCGAAGGTGAGAAAAATATGGCAATTCGGTTTTCAGAATATGAAGGTTTAGATACAGTACTAGCTATGAAAGGGCGTATAGAATGGGTCTGGGTTGATTGCTTTACCAAAAACCCACTAACGAAAGAAAACTATCATATTTTAAAAGCCGCTGGTTATAAACTTTGTTTTGTCTCTCCTGAACTACAAAATCAACCGGACAAAATAGATGAGTACAAATCTTATTTTGACAATAACCAAATTGTATTAGATATGGTATGTACCAAGGTTTATAATATTAATAAATGGCAAAATATTAACATTTCTCATAAGAAAGAAGTTGAAATCATTATTCCAATGTCGGGGCTAGGTGAAAGGTTTGTGGCGGCAGGATATACCGTTCCCAAACCGTTGATTGATGTGGATGGTAAACCTATTATTGAACATGTGGCGAATTTATTTACAGCAGTTAATAATGTTTCGTTTATTTGCAATGATTTACATTTAAAAAATACAAATATGAGGGATATATTAACGCACATTTGTCCAAATGGAAAAATATACGAAGTACCCGTAGAAGGGCGCGCCGGTCCGGTGCATGCGGTTTCCCTCATGTTTGAGGATATTGATGATACGGCGGAAGTTATTGTCAGTTATTGTGATTATGGCACCGATTGGGATTATAATGAATTTTTAAAAGATACACGCAGCCGAAATGCGGATGGCGCCGTTGCTTGCTACCGCGGTTTTCACCCACATATGCTCGGTACGGATAATTATGCTTTTTTAAAAGAAACCGAAATGGGTAGCCGATGGATGTCCGCAATTCAGGAAAAACAACCCTTTACAAATGACCGAATGAGTGAATATGCTTCGAACGGAACATATTATTTTAAAACAGGGGCGATTATGAAAACTTATTTTAATAAATTAATGTCTTTGGGTCTGAGGGTTAAAAATGAATATTATGTTAGTATGGTCTATAATTTACTCGTAGCCGACGGGTTAACGGTAAATATTTTTGAAATAAATTACATGCTACAATGGGGCACCCCTCATGATTTGGAAATTTATAACGATTGGAGTAGATATTTTCGCAATATTATTAAGCAACAGGATAAACCACTAGATCTCCATAACACGACCTTGATATTGCCGATGGCAGGGGCAGGTAGTCGCTTTTCAAAAAAAGGATATAATTTACCAAAACCATTAATTGAAGTGAATGGTAAGCCAATGATTGTCCAAGCGGTAGATTGCTTACCCGCAACGACGCATAAAGTGTTTATTTGTCTAGAAACACATTTAAACCAATATAATATTTCGACTGAATTAGAAAACACATATGCGCGTTGTATGGTTTTACCAATTAAAGAAATTACACAAGGACAAGGGTGTACGACCGAATTTGGTATTAATAAAAGTGGGTTAAATCTGGATAGTGCCGTTTTAATCAGTGCGTGTGATAATGGAGTTTATTACAATATGGAAAAATATCAGCAATTACTGGCGGATGAAACGAATGATGTTATCGTATGGACCTTTCGCAATAATCCAACGAGCCGAAATAATCCAAATATGTACGCGTGGTTAGAAACCGATGAAAATGATTTTGTGAAACATGTATCTTGCAAAAAGTTTATTGAGGGTGTTCATGATATTCAGAAAAGTCACGTCATTATTGGTACCATGTTTTTCCGAAAGGCAAGATACTTTATGAGCGGACTGGCTGAAAATTATAAACAAAATATAAGAAGTAATGGCGAATTTTATGTAGATGATGTTATTAATCAAAATATTGCACAAGGCTTGCGTGTAAAAGTATTTGAGGTGGATAATTATATTTGTTGGGGGACGCCAGATGATTACGAAACTTATTGTTATTGGCGACGATTTTTCAATAAATGTGCGTGGCATCCATATTCAATTGAGCAGGATATAACTTCAGGGTGATTAATATAAAAACGTTGACTCTTTGGCAATTGGATATTTACACGTGCTATTTATGCTTTCTTCATAATTAGGCATATAACATTTTTGAATGTTTGTTGAAAAAAAAGCAGCAATCCACGATAATGTACTTTTTGAGCAAATTAAATTTATTGCTTCTTTCATGATATAATAATCGGTTATAGTATCGTTGCTTTCTATTATAATATGTATTTTTTTATGCACTTCTAAAAAAAACTTTAATTGATTTATATATTCATATTCAAACGGTTTATTTATTTGATTACAAACAATACATAGCGTATCTCCAGCTTCGACGTTTATTATATTTTTTTCAAATAATGATATGATCCGGTTTACTGGTATAAATAAATTATGTGTTACAAAATCTTCCAAACGTAAATGTAATACATTTTTATATATTTTAGAGAATGTGCTAGGTGTATTTATAATGTCTAACATATTGTATTTTTCACAGTTATTATCACCTGCTTTTATACCGTCAGTTATTACATAATGGCTATTATTATTTTTTATAAATTCTATGATTTCTTTTTTATATTTTTTGTAAATAGCATCATGCTGGTAGAAACCACTCATTTTTAGATCGATTGAATTATTTATTATTTTTGAATTGTATGTATTATTTAATAAGGTTTCACAAATTTTATAAAAAACATCATCACTTAGTTCATTTATTATATTTGTAGTAGAGTTATTACAAACATATTGGCTGTCCGTTATAATACACATAATTGCTGATGCTAAATAGCGAAAAATTGCATTCCCGAGCCGTCCTCTTATGCAGAAATGTATTTTCATTTTATAAGTATAATTATAAGTATACGTTTATTTTGTTTTTTGTTTATATTAGTATTAAGTATTATGTTTAGTCTATGCATTCCAACGATGAACCGGTTTGATAATTTTTTAAGTAAATATATACCATTATATTTAAATAATAGCCTTATTTCAGAGATTGTTATTTGTGATGAAAATGGTAATGATATTATTAAAATAAACCAAGCATTCCCAAATAATAGCAAATTGAAATTGTTTAAAAATGAAGTTCAATTAGGACCTTTTAAAAATAAATTAAAGGCATGTTCAAACGCAGCAAATGAATGGATTGTATTGATTGATTCTGACAATTTTGCAGATGACCATTATTTTCAAATTGCCAAGAATTATATAAATCAAAACATTAAAGTACATGAGAAAAATGTTATATTGGCTCCATCCAAAGCCCTACCAAATTTTAATTATTCACATCTAGCTGGTATGATTTTTAAGAAAGGTAAATTTAATGAAAACAGAGTAATTGAAAATAAAAATATGAACAATAATAAAAATATTTCATTTACTCAAAGTGAGGTTCTAATGAACACTGGTAATTATGTATTAAATAAATATTTAATAAACAATATTAACCTTCACGCAGAAATAGAACACATTAAATTATCATCCGCGTGTGATGTAATATATTTTAATACATTATTATTTGAACAATTAGATTTAAATATGCATATTGTGGAAAACTTGGAATATTCGCATGTCGTGCATGATGGTAGCATTTATGTACAGACCCATAATAATTTCAGACAGTTTAATGAATATGTTTATCAACGTTATAGAAGTTTATTATGAAATTATAATTTTGTGGTTTATTACTTAAATACTTAAGCGTATTAATATATATTATTACTATGCTTATTACAATGCAAGAGCTTGTTCGCCAATTTAACTTGAATATAACGGGTATTCTCCATGTAGGGGCACACGAATGCGAAGAATTGGTTGATTATGAGCGGGAGGGCGTGGCGCGTGATAAAACGTATTGGGTGGAAGCGATGCCTTCCAAAGTGGATTTTTGCCGAAAGCGCTATGGTGATGGTTTGCATATTTATCAAGCTGTTATAGATAAAATTGATGGGGCACCAGTAACCTTTTACATTACCAATAATGGACAAAGTTCGTCCATTCTGGAATTTGGAACTCATTCAACTAATCATCCGACTGTACACGTGGTGGCAAAGGTGGAGACGAATACCACCCGTCTCGATACTCTCATTGAGCTCGAGCAGATCCCGATAGCTGAATTGAATTTTGTGAATTTAGATATTCAAGGTGTAGAATTGAGGGCACTGAAAAGTATGGAAAAGTATTTACATCATGTGCAATACATTTATACTGAAGTTAATATTGAAGAAGTATACAAAGGTTGTAATTTGATTAATGAGATTGATAATTATTTGCAGGGCTTTGGATTTGTACGAGTTGCTCAGAAAATTTATTCCGATTTGGGTTGGGGTGATGCTTTTTATATAAAACAATAAAAATACAAATTATATATTATTTTTATTTTTTAAACATTAATCCGGTGCCAGTGCGGTGGAAATAAATCGTTCATGTTTTTCGGACCCATCCCTGGACCAAACCAAGTGGTTGGATAATAGACCAGGGGGGTTGTAAGGGGCTTGCCCCCTAGGTAGGCGCCCCACCAACTAAACGTGCTATTGGCAATAATATGATACCGGCACAATGACATTACAATCACCTGCTCCCAATCAGCGAGCTGATGATCGATACATTGAAAGGTGAATTTGTCTTTGAATAATGGATTGGCTTTGAGCGGTGTTAGCAGCTGGCGCTCGACATAAGCTTGATCGGGTTCTTCGCAGAAATAGAGGATATGCCAAGTGCGCTTTTGTCCTGCGGTGTGATCTCCGATTGTTTCACATGCTTGCTCTATTGTTTCGCACAAGGCACTGGCTCTTGCGTTTGCTGTGCTTGTGCTTGTGCTTGTGCTTGCTGTGCTTGTGCTTGCTGCTTCCTCTTGATCTTTGAGAAATTGCGTCAGCGCTTGGGTGTAATAATCCAAGGTCATTAATGGGTGGTGGTTTGGCAGCTGAGCATAATCGCCGACCCGAAAATGCATCGCAATCGTTTTGTCATAGGCTATTTGCGGTGCTGTTAATGCAGCATATTTGGCTTGTGTTTCGCGCAGCCTAATGAACCGGTAGATCGTTTCCTGTTGATCATCAAAATATTTATACGATTGGAAATAGCCAAAGAGATTGAGAGATTGTGCTATGTTCGGAATGGGCTGATAATGGAATGCCGGCTCACGATAGATATGATGAGAGGTGGGAGGGTGGGGCGGGGGTTTGACCAAGGGGGCGAGGTTTTGTAAAAGTGTGTCCCAGTAAGTTTTCTTCCGGACGCCGTGAGCGATGGCTTGTGCCGAAAAATAAAAGGGGGTTTTATTGCGCAGGCTATACGCCAGAAGTGCGAAAATTTGGAACAGTTGGTTGCCCAAGCCGCCCATGATTTCAATTGTATTGCTACTGCGCATATTATAACATTTACTCAACTACTATTTATATTTTAATTTTGTTATTAAAAAAATATATAAATATTATTATATATTTTTTATTTTTTATTTTTTATTTTTTATTTTTTATTTTTTATTTTTTATTTTTTATTTTTTAGGTCTCATTGATTTGTTATATACCAATCGGGTTTTCCTCTGCCTTTTTTCCAAGTGGCGATCCGTTGTTTTTCTGCCGACATATAATAGTTTCGATAAGCTTGCACCGGATCTGCGCTTTTATATTCATCGGGCATGGCTAACGCAAATGTAGTGAGCCCTTTTTGGGAAAATGAATCATCACTCGGCATATTCTCTTTCAAATATTGTGCCATGATATAAGATTTATGTAATTTTGTATCAGGATGACCATAACGATAGCGCCATTCATTATGCAGTTCTTCAATCAAATCCAGGGTCCAGACAAAATTGGCTTTGGACGTTCGGCACCAGATGGTTACGGGATGGTTTTTATGCGCTAATTTATATAATCGTTCATTAGATGAATCATCGGGATTTAATATTCTCTTTGCTGAACAAAGCATTTGAACGGCTTCCAATAATATTTTGCTGACATGTTTATCCATCATATATTTGGCAATTTCTTTTTGAATGAGCGACAGAATAAAGAGATTCATCTTTTCTTCTTATTTTATTCAATATGTAATGAAATACTTTTATTTTTAAAAACTATTTCAATTTTTTATAAATTACTTTAAATTCTTTTGAAAGCCTTTGGCGATCAGCATTTTCTTGGCACGGGCGGCGATATGTTGATATTGTTTTTTGGTGTGTATGCGCTTTTTAGTGCTACGCATGCTGCGCTTACGGGTGCTACGCATGCTGTGCTTACGGGTGCTGTGCTTGTATTTCGTGCTGCCATGCTCGCGCGCACGCACATATGCCGCAAAAATCCCTTTATAATTTATCTTGCAAGTGCCAGTGGCACAAATCGGAAAACTACTCTCGCCTATCGGACCGAGAAAACATTTGCTGCCGCATTTTGCTTTCATCTCTCGGCGTGCTCGTGTTCCAGGTGACTGTTTGGACCACCCGGCACTAGATAATAGTTTACCGCCAAACATTTTTTATATAATATAAATATATTTTAAACTATTGTGATGATTAGTATCGATATGGATACGGTTACGAATACGAATACGAATACGAAAGTAGAAGTAGACACGGTTACAAATACAGTAGAAGAATGTTTTGGGAGTGAGCCGAGTGATTCGGATATTGAATTATCGGATGATGAGAGTGTCCATTCAAACCCGTCAGCAAGCGGAATTGCACACCCGACCTCAAGCGGAATTGCAAACCCGACCGAAAGCGGAATTTCAACCCCGGATGTCGTCGTGGGGGGGCGAAACCCCCAATATAATAAATTGTCATATAGCGATGTATGTGTGCAAATTAGTAAAACCTACGAACAGGATATTGTCCATCGTTATTCGTCAGCCTTGGATATTCTTGCCGGTTACATCAAGGGGCAAAAAACAATTTACATGGAAACACGGTCTTATACTTCTCGGATGCTAAATTATCTGATGTTTCCTTCTATCTTTTTATC
>Ga0114974_10001150_pt1 | contig 21036 bp, 8 predicted proteins | sample S_130206_EF_Meta_FD_87318 | JGI IMG/M metagenome (GOLD analysis project Ga0114974, IMG submission 87318) | Freshwater microbial communities from Lake Simoncouche, Canada to study carbon cycling - S_130206_EF_MetaG | ecosystem: Environmental > Aquatic > Freshwater > Lake | place: Lake... | reverse complement strand
CGTCTTTGGGGCCCGCCGAGGCTGTCCCGATGGGCCTTAATTTTTTTAGCTCGTCCCAGCCGCTGTCGGCCAAAACAAACCTAAATTGTTGTTTCACAACAAGCAGCAAACAAATAATCCGGAGTAAATCAAGCACTAAGTATTCAATAATAACATACTTTACCGCGATTTATTTCCAAGACACACCCTAGGGAGATTTCGGGCAATCTGGAGGCGACCGCGGAATGTAACGTCTTTGAGGCTGTGATGTAACATTCGGACGCGGGAACGTAACAGTGCTCTGTTTTAATCAGACGTCCGCATCGTCAGGGCTTCGTCGGGAGCCTGCGACGTTTGCTCCACCTCAAACAGTCTAATCTGCCAACGTTGAAACTAAGAAAATAAGAAAAAATGAAGACACATCGATTCCTCGCCGCGACTTTGATCGCGCTCACGTTCGCCTGCATGGCGTCCGCCCAAACCACCATCCGCGTGAGCGGTTCCTCGGCGTTCCGTAAGGCGTTTTACGCCTCCGTCGTCAACTCGATGGGCGGCACAGCGACCGCGGCATTTTATACCGGTAGCGATACCGCGGTTACAGACATGGGTAGCGCGGGTCGGGCTGTCTTTTCCGGCACCATCGGCGGCAATGCGACCATCATTCAGTGCTGCTGGGCCGGCTCCGTCGGTGGCGTGCAAGCCCTCGTTAACAACCTCAATGTGACGACTTCGCTGCCCACCAGCAGCACCACTGGCACAGCCGCGCAAGCCTGGCTGTCCTCCACGGCCAACACGCTGTCGGCCGTGACTGTCAACGGTTCCTGGGGTTTTAGCGGTGGCACTCAACTCTTGAGCACCAGCAACAGCAGCACCGGACCGCAATATAGCGCCGCGAATACGCCCACCGTGGCGATGTCGGACTCCTTCCAGGTTTCGACCCTCTACACCTCGCCGAACGTGACCTCGACCAAAGTGGGCGTGGTTCCCTTCGTTTGGGTTAAGGGTCAACACGCAGATATCGCCACGACGAATTCCGCCTACAGCCGCTTTACCAACATGACCCCCACGGCGGCCCGCAGTCTCTTGGCCAACGGATACGTCCCCATGTCCCTAGTCACCGGCAGTTCCAGCGACCAGGCCCTCGAAGTCGTGGTGTCCGGCCGCGACAACGACTCCGGCACCCGTCTCGCAGCTTTCGCGGAGAGCGGCTACGGCGTCTTCCTCAATCCGGTGCACGTTCAGCTCAACACTAACGGCACCAACATCACGTCCCTCGGCTTCTTCACCGGTGCGGGCGGCTATTCCAGTGGTGGCACGATGGCCACCGCCCTCAGCAAGCCGGTTGCTACGGGTGTCGTCGCTCAGGCGTTTTCTTCGGCCACTCCGACGAGCGGCGCGGTGAGCCCGATCAACGGCGACACGGCCCACGCGTTTATCCCGGTTGCTTATTTCGGCAAGAGCGATGCGACCACGGTTAAGACCGCCCGCGGCGATCAGTCCGAACTCACCTACAATGGTGTTGCTTATTCGGACGCGGCCGTCCGCGAGGGGCAATACACCTTCTGGACCTACGAGCATCTGATGTATCGCCCTTCGGCCACCACCACCGAAAAGGCCATCGCTGATGCGATTGCCAACCAGATGATCAGCACCGATGCGGCTGCCGCCGGTATCGTTCTTTCGACGATGAAGGTCACGCGCAGCATCGAAGGCGGCGTCATCTCGACCCTCCTCTACTAAATCGCGCTACTCTATTTCCGGTGCCGCTGGCTCCCCGGGTGCGAACCCGAGGTATGTTTCGCCAGAAGCACCGGAAACCAGCGAAACCAGCCAAAAACTATCTCATGAAAACGAAAATTATCCTCTCGACGGCAATTCTTGCCCTGGCGGGGATCGCAAATTCTACGAGCGCCCAAACGGCCGCCTTCAACGATCTGATCTTTGGCTTCCGCGCCACGGGTGGAACGGGATCAGGTGTAAACCTTGAGGTGAATCTCGGCAGCGTGGGCTCGTTTGTCACCCAAACGGCCGGCACGACCGTCACCCTGGGTAACCTGTCCTTGACCGACTTGACCGCCAATTACGGCGCAAGCTGGAACACTCGCTCCGATCTCTTTTTCGGTGCCATCGGCTCCACGAATTCGATTCCCGGCAACCTGGGACCGAACAACCAAGCGAACAAGACGATTTGGCTGACCTCCGCGGCCGGCACGAGTCCGTTCACCGCACCTGCATGGAACCGCCAGGCGAGTGCGTCGCAGGCGAACGCGATCTCCAACATTGGCGCGCTCTACAACGGTTTCAATGGGTCCTCCAGCAACTACACGGTCGGCGCCAATAGCTCGTCCCTGGTGTTTGAGACTTCGCAGGCCTTTAGCTGGTCGACCAATGAGGCATATTCCTCGGGCACGGTGTTTCAGATTTTCAATCCGAATTCACAGTTCGAGCAGAGCACCAATACCTCCGGTGGCTCGGTCTATGCCGATCTCTATCAAGTGACGCCCAGCGCGGGCGGCGCCGCGGGCACGCTCTTGGGCTCGTTCGCCCTGAGCAGCGCCGGTGTGCTGTCGTTCACTGCCGGCACCTCTGCCATCCCGGAACCGTCCACCTACGCGGCGATCTTCGGTGCTGCTGCCATGGGTGTGGCGCTCCTCCGTCGCCGTCGTCAGGCGAAGGCGGTCGCAACGCAACAAGTCTAAGCCTCAAGGGTGCTGACTTTTAGCGCGGACCACTGCCGTGCCGCATTCCATGGTTCCTCTGAGGAATGCGTCTGCGGTAGCTGAAAGCGCAATTCAAAGCCGGGTCACTCTGGACATCGCTTGAATTGTGTGAATTCCGGCACGGCCCCTTCGCCTCGGGCGGAGGGGCCGCTGCCTTTGCTTCGTCTCCATCCCCATCCGGTTACATGAAACCTGAGTCTGCTGCACTCATTCGCCACCGCTACGCGCCAATCATGGCGTGGCTGGGCGTTTGGCTGGGCGCGGTTGGCTTGCGGGCGGAGGAGCCGGCCCCGGCTACGGGTGGAGATTTGTTTATTCAAGAATACCGCGTGGAAGGTGTGCGCCACTTGGCCCGCGATCTCGTCGAGGAAACAGTTTATCCCTTTCTCGGCCCCGGCCGCTCGGCCGACGATGTCGAACAGGCACGGGCCAAGCTTGAAAAAGCCTACCGCGACCAGGGTTTCCAAGCGGTCGCCGTGCAGATCCCTCCGCAAGAGGTGAAGGACGGGATTGTGGTCCTGCAGGTGGTCGAAGGTGTGGTTGAACGATTGCGCGTGAACGGTGCCCGGTTTTCTTCCCTGCGGGCAATCAAGGCGCTCGCCCCCTCGCTGGCCGAGGGCCAGGTCGTCGATTTCAAGTTGGTCCCGCGCGAGATCGAGGCGCTCAACCAATTGCCCGACCGGCGCGTGACGCCGACGCTCCGGGCCGGCGGGGCACCGGGATTAGTGGCTGTGGATCTCACAGTCGAGGAAACGACCCCGTTGCACGCGAGCGTGGAGTTAAACAATCGCCGTAGTGCCAATACCACGTCGCTCCGCCTCAATACGACGGCCACGGACAATAATTTTCTCCAGCGGGGCGACACCCTGGGGCTGAGTTTTCAAGTGGCGCCACAGCGCGCGGCGGATGCCAAGGTCCTTTCGGCCTATTACCTCACCCGGCTGCCCGCCTGGAACGGGGTCTCCCTGATGCTGCAAGGCACGAAACAGGACAGCAATGTGTCGACGCTGGGCGGTGCGGCCGTCACGGGGCGCGGGGAAATCGTGGGCCTGCGCGCGCTTGTGCGCCTCCCGCTGGCGAAGAATTTCTTTCAGACGTTGAATCTGGGCCTGGACCGCAAGCATTTCGACCAAACGCTCCGCGTGGGCGGTGGTGCGTTGGTGGCGCCCATCACTTACTGGCCGCTGGGCGCCAATTATAGTGCCACGCTGTTCGGCGAAAAACGTGAGACCAACGGCAGCCTTGGGGCGACGCTGCACCTCCGTGGATTGGGCAGCGATCCGGCGGCGTTCGACAACCGCCGGTATCGGGCCGACGGCAGTTTTGCCGTGTTGCGCGGCGAACTATCGCACGAGCAGGAGATCGGACGGGGCTGGCAGTTCTTCGCCAAAACCTCCGGGCAGCTGGCCGACCAGCCGCTGCTGGACAGCGAGCAGGCGAGCGGCGGCGGACTCGGCACGGTGCGGGGCTACCTCGAGTCGGAAGTCGTCGGCGACAATGCGGCGTTTGCGACGCTCGAGCTGCGCAGCCGGCCCTGGAGCGGACCGTGGGGCGAGTGGCGCGGCTACGCGTTTGGCGAGACCGGATTACTCAAAGTGTTTCAGGCTTTGCCGCAGCAGCATTCCTATTTCCGCCTGGCCAGCTACGGCGTGGGAGTCCGCGGCCGCTTCCGAAAGCAGTTTCACGGCTCCCTCGATATGGGAGTTCCCCTCGTGGCGCAGGCCAACACCCAGCCGCATGACTTGCGGTTTACCTTCCGCCTGTGGGCGGACTTTTAAATTTTATGACGACTCGTGCGATCTCTTGCTCTCGCCTCCTTCTGCTGCTCGGTGCCGCGGTGGCGCTCCTCGCCCCGGCCACGGCCCACGCGTGGTGGAGCGGCGACTGGACCATGCGGAAAAAAATCACCGTCGATCTCGGCGCCGCCGGTTTGACCAACGCCGACGTAGTCGGGGCGGCTCCGGTGCTCGTGCGATTGCACGACGGCAATTTCCCTTTTACGGCCGCGAAATCCGATGGCAGCGACCTGCGCTTTGTCGCCGGTGACGACAAGACGCCGCTGGCCTTCCACCTGGAGAAATTCGATTCACTGCTCAACGAGGCGTTCATCTGGGTCCGCGTGCCCGACCTCAAGCCGGGAGCCCCGGTTCAGTTCTGGCTCTATTACGGCAATTCCGGGGCCTCCGCGACGCGGATCGACGACGTGAAAGGCACCTACGATGCTGACACCACCCTCGTTTATCATTTCACGGAGCGCGGACAGCCCGCCGGCGACGCCAGCGGCAAGAGCAACAACGCCCGCAACGCGGGTGCCACGGCCGAGGGAGCGATGATCGGGCTCGGTCTCCGGTTGGACGACAAGAATGGCGTGTCCGTGCCGACGTCCGCTTCGCTGGCGTGGAGCGACGGCGCGGCGCTGACCTGGTCGGCGTGGGTCAAGTTTGGTGCACCGCAAGCCAATGCCGTGATTTTCAGCCGCCTCGACGGCGGGCGAGCGCTCGTGTTGGGCGCCGATCGCGGAGCACCCTATGTCGAACTCACGACCGACAGCGGGAAATTTCGCAGTGCGGCGGGCGCGCCGGTGGCCGCACCGGGCTGGAAGCATCTCGCACTCACGGCCAATGGCACCACGCTGAGTTTGTTCCTCGACGGAGAAATCTATGCGAAACTATCGGCGGCACTGCCCGCCCTGAACACCCCGCTTACTCTCGGCGGGGAAGGGGTGAGTGCCTTTGTCGGGGAGATCGACGAGCTGCAGATTTCGAGCGTGGCGCGGAGCGCCGGCTACATCAAGTTTGCCGCTGCGGAGCAGGGCGGGGAAAAGGCCGCCAAACTCATTGTGCTGGGGGAGGAGGAGCGCCCGACGAGTTGGCTGGCCTTCCTTAAAACGGGTTACGTCGGAATTATCGTGGGCTCACTGACAGTCGACGGTTGGATCGTGATTGGGATTTTGGCGGTGATGTTGATTGTAAGTTGGGGCGTAATGATCGGTAAGGCGCTCTACCTGAATCGGGTTGGCCGCGGCAACGCGCTGTTCCTTGAGCAATGGCGCCAGGTGGCGACGGACTTGTCGGTGCTCGATAGCGACGATCCGGCACAGGCCAAATCCCTCGGCGGCCGGGTCAGCCTCGAAAACCAACGCGTGATGCGTGAGTCCCCGCTCTTCCGTGTTTACCACATCGGCGTCGAAGAAATCCGCTACCGGCTCGCCGCGGACCGGAGCATCAAAGTGCTGTCCGCTCGCTCGATTCAGGCGATCCGGGCCGGCCTCGACGGCGGCATGGTGCGGGAGACGCACCGGCTCTCGAGTCAGATGGTGCTCCTGACCATTGCGATCTCCGGAGGGCCGTTCCTCGGCCTGCTCGGCACGGTCGTGGGAGTGATGATCACCTTCGCGGCGGTGGCTGCGGCCGGGGACGTGAATGTCAACGCCATCGCGCCCGGAATTGCCGCCGCGCTGGCCGCCACGGTGGCCGGTCTCGCGGTCGCCATCCCGGCGCTCTTCGGCTACAATTATCTCCTAACGAGGATCAAGGCGGCGCAGTCCGACTTGCACGTCTTCATCGACGAGTTCGTGGCAAAAATGGCGGAGTTTTATTCCGAAACCGCCGAAGCCAACCGCACCCTGACGCGTTCGCCGTTTGCCCCGAGCGAGCCGTCGACCCCGCGGAAATAAACCGCCATGCAAATCCAAGGCGAAGACAAGCCCTACGACGACATCAACATCACGCCGATGTTGGATTTGGCGTATGTGTTGTTGGTGATTTTCATTCTGATGTGCACGGCGTCGGTGCAGGGCGTAAAGGTCAACCTCCCTAAAGCCAGCGCCGCGCCGAGCCTCGCCAAGCCGAAGACGCGCGCCATCACGATCAGCAACTCGGGCCAGATTTTTCTCGATACCGTCCCGGTGACACTCGTGGAACTCGAACAACGGCTGGCCCAATACAAACAGGCCACGCCAGATCTCCCCGTCGTGGTGAAAGGGGACAGCGAGACTCCCTATCAGGGCGTAATGGATGTGCTCGATGTCTTTGGACGGCTCGGAATCACCCAAGTCGGCCTTGCGACCAAGACCCGCAAGGGGAACTGAAGACCGTCCGCTCCCGCCATGGCCTCGCCTCATTTTCTCGATGAACCCACCGAAGAGCGCAGCTTCATGCGGCGCTTCGGTTGGGCGATTGGCGTAGGGGCGCTGGCACTCGTGGGTGGGGCGATCTACTTTGGCCAGTCCCTGGCAAAAAGCGGCCCCGCGGCGTCTCGCATGCCGGAGGTGACCATGGTCAAAATAGTCGCCACCCCGCCGCCGCCCCCGCCGCCGCCGCCGCCACCGCCGAAGATGATGGAAGAAAAAATGGTCGAGCAGATGCCGGTGGACAGCAACGAGTCGAAGCCGGAGGAGAGTGCGCCGGCGCCCGCCGCCGACCTTGGCACGAGCATCACGGGGCCGGGCGGGGCGGATGGATTTGGCCTTGGTTCCAATCGCGGCGCCAGCGTGAACGTGGGAGGTGGCCGGCAGGGAAGCGGCAGCAAGTGGGGCTGGTATGCCGCGCAGGTGCAGGCGACCATTTCCGATGCGCTCCGCGCCAATCCGCGGACGCGCGAGTCAAGCTTTCGGCTGGAAGTCCGAGTCTGGCCCGATCTGACCGGCCGCATCAGTCGCGCCCAATTGATCGGAACCAGCGGAGACGCGGCGGTCGATGCCGCGATCAAGGCGGAGGTGCTGACCGGGCTCCAGCTGCGCGAGGCCCCTCCGGCCGGCATGCCGCTGCCCATCGTCCTGCGGCTCACGGCCCGCCGCACCAACTGATCCCGTATTTTTTACCATGTCCGAACGCTCACGTGTCTCCCGGCTCCGCCTCTCCTTGCTGCTGGTTTCCTGCGCCTGCGGGCCGCTCGTTTGGGCGGCCGAGGCGCCGGCGCCGCTCCCGCGCGCGCAGGATTTGACGCTCAATCTCATCCGCCGGCTGGTGCAACGCGGGGTGTTGCCGCAGGCCGACGCCGATGACCTGATCAGACTGGCCGAGCAGGATACTGCCGCGGCCAAGGCCGAAGCCGCGGCTGGCCCGGCCGCCCGCACCACGGTCGCGGTGACCCCGGCCCCGGCGGCGCCGGACACCGTGCGCGTGACCTACGTGCCGGAGTTCGTAAAAAAACAGCTGCGCGAGGAAGTGAAGCAGGAGGTTTTGGCGCAAGCCCGGGAGGAACGCTGGGCGGCCCCGCGCAGCGTGCCCGAGTGGGTCTCGCGTTACACCCTCTTCGGCGATTTTCGGCTGCGCTATGAGGGAATTCACTACCCGTCGGGCAACGACAACACCGGCGCTTTTCCCAATTTCAACGCGATCAACTCGGGCTCGCCGTTCGACGTCACGGGCTCCCTGTTTTCGCCGCAGACCAATGTCGACCGCGAGCGCAACCGACTGCGAATTCGCGCCCGGCTCGGCGCCGAGATCGATCTGGGTGAAGGATTCACCGCGGGTTCCCGGATCGCCACCGGAGAAAATACTTCGCCGGTGACGACCAACCAAACGCTCGGCGGTGGCGGCGGAAATTTTGGCAAATATTCGGTCTGGCTGGACCGGGCGTTTCTCAAATATCAGTCCGGCGAAAAGTGGAGCGCGAGTATCGGACGTCTCGCCAGTCCGTTCTTTGCGCCGACCGAAATGGTTTTTGACGATGATCTCGGTTTCGACGGTGCGGTCGTCCAGGGCAAATTTGCGCTATCGGAGCGGACCAAGCCTTTCGCCACGCTGGGCGCGTTTCCGATGTTCAACAGCGCGCTTAATTTTGCGACCAACTCGCCCGCGAAATTTCGGAGCCAGGACAAATGGCTAATCGGCGGACAAGTGGGAACCACGGTGGCGCTCGAGCATCGCCTCTCGGCCAAGTTCGCCGCCGCCTACTACTATTTCTATAACGTCGAAGGAAAACTCTCCAAGCCGTTCACCCCGGTCAGCGCGCAGGACAACGGTGACACCGACGAGACCCGTCCGTCCTTCGCCCAGAGCGGCAATACCTATTTCCCGGTGCGCTCGATCATAGCGGGGCCGCTCAACAATTTCGGCACCACGAACCAATGGCAGTATTTTGGCCTCGCCACGCCCTTCCGTGACCTGTCGCTCAATGGCCGGCTGGACTACGACGGCTTCGAGCCCTACCGCCTGTCCCTCATTGGCGATTGGGTCAACAACCTCGCGTTTCACCGCGGTGCGATCCGCCGCAAGGCGATCAACAATCTGGGGCCGGGCGGAGCCGGCGATTTTGCGGGCGGCGGGACCGGGTGGCAAGTTGACCTAAAATTCGGGACGGCCGCCCTGGCGAAGCGGGGAGATTGGAACACGTTCCTCAGTTACCGCCATACGGAATCCGATGCAGTGATCGACGGTTTGATCGATTCCGATTTTGGCAACGGCAGCACGAACCTAAAGGGCTTCATCCTCGGTGGATCGCTCAGCCTGTCGTCCCGGACCTGGCTGACGCTGCGCTGGCTGAGTGCCACGAGCCTCACCGGGCCGACTTATAAAAACGATATTCTCCACTTCGACTTCAACGGAAAGTTTTAATCCCGACCATGCGCCGTTACACCGCTTTTCCTTTTTACCTGGTCCTCGCGACGACCATTTTTGCTGCCGAAGGGGTTGACGCCAACGAGGCGAAGCTACGCGAAGCCCTCCGGAACACCACGCTCCAGCTGCGCACCGCCGAGGCGGAGCGTGCGACCCTCCAGGCCGCCCAGGCCGGGCTGACGGAGGAGAAGAAAACCTTGGAGACGAAATTTGAGACCTTGCGCAAACAGGCGGTCGCAGAGCGCGCCGCCGAGGAAAAGACCGTCGCAACGCTCAAGGCGCAACTGGCGGCCCAGGAGGCGGAGATCGCGCGCCTGAAGGTGGCGCTGGATAAATCCGACGCCGCTGGCAAACAGGCCGCCACGCTCGCAGCGTCCAAAGAGTCCGATCGCGCGAAACTGGCAGGCGACCTCGTGGTGCTGCAGCGCAAGGTCGAGGATCGGGAGACCAAGAATCTCGCCCTGTTCAAACTGGGGAACGAGATCCTCACCCGTTACGAGAAGTTCAGCCTCGGCGAGGCGCTGGCGGCGCGCGAACCGTTTGTCGGCACGACTCGCGCGAAACTCGAGAATCTCGTGCAGGATTATCAGGACAAACTGCTCAACCAACGGGCCAAGCCGTGAGTCACCGCGTGCTTCCTCTTTCCTTCCCGCGCTGGGCGGTGGTCGGGGCTTTGGTGGGGATCCTCCCGGTGCAGGGGGCGGATATTCTTCGCGGCGGTGCGGCCGGCGGCTCCGGTGCGTCCGGCAACTCGGCGGGCGCCAGCGCTGCCGGCACGGCGGGAAGCGCCGCGCAGCCCAAGGCTTCCGATTCGCTGGCCCGCACCGCGCAGGCCATCGCCGCGGTGCAGGCCATGCAGGCGGCGGCGCGCAGTGCCGCCCAGACCGGAGCGAATAATCTCGGTCTCGATCCCAATCGCGCGGGCCGCACGTTGCCCAACGTGCCCGACGGGTTGACGGCGGGTGGCTTGCAACGCGCCGCGGGTGACGCGGCCGTGCTCTGGCAAGGGGCCGATCTCCCCACTGCGGCCACGGCCGGCGGGCAGACCAACGTCACCATCACGCAGCGGTCGCAGCAGGCGCTCCTGAACTGGCAAACCTTCAACGTTGGCAAGAATACGACCCTCACCTTTGACCAGAGTGCCGGAGGCGACACGCGGGGTGAGTGGATTGCTTTCAACAAGATCAATGATCCCAGCGGGGTGCCGTCGCAGATTCTCGGTTCGATCAAAGCCGACGGCCAGGTCTACCTGCTCAATCAAAACGGAATCATCTTTGGCGGTTCGTCGCAGGTGAATGCCCATGCGCTGGTGGCCTCGACATTGCCGATCAACGACAATCTGGTGAGCCGTGGTCTGCTCAACAATCCCGACCAACAGTTTCTCTTTTCCAGTCTGCCCGTCGCGGCGGGCGCCAACGGCACCCCCCTCTTTACGCCCAGCGCCGCCGCCACTCCCGATGGAAAAAGCGGTGACATCACCGTGCAGGCCGGAGCGCAACTTTCCAGTCCGACGACGGCCGAGCATGTGGGGGGGCGCATCGCGCTCTTTGGTCCGAACGTCACCAATGCCGGCACCCTCTCAACCCCCGATGGCCAGACGATTCTGGCGGCGGGGCAGCAAATCGGCCTCGCCGCGCATGACAGCGGCGACCCCTCGCTGCGCGGACTCGACGTGTTTGTCGGCGCCGGTGGTGGCACCGTGACCCAAGCCGCGAGCGCGCTCATCGATGCGCCCCGCGCCGCGGTCTCTCTTGCCGGAAAAACGATCAATCAGCTCGGCGTTATCGCCAGCACGACCTCTGTCGCCTTCAACGGCCGCATCGACCTGCTCGCGAGCCACGACGCCATCAGCAGTGGCGGGTTCGCCGGTTTGCCGCCGTTTTTCCCCCAGGCGACCGGCCAGATCACGCTGGGCAGCAATAGCGTCACGCAAATCCTGCCCGAACTCGCGAGCACCGATCGCGTCGTCGGTTCGCAACTCGCCTTGCGGTCGGTGCTGAATCTTCAAGGGCAGTCGATCTACCTTGGATCGAAATCAACCGTGCTCGCCCCGAACGGTCAGGTGTCGGTCGATGCCGGCACCTGGTTCTTGACGGGCGCCGGTGCCACCGCGCGGGACCAATTCGTCTACACCCGAGGGCAGATTTACCTCGATACGGGCGCGACGATCGATGTCTCCGGCTCGACCGGAGTCACTGCGCCCGTGAGCGAAAACATCGTCGCAGTGGAGTTACGTGGAGCGGAACTCGCCAACGTGCCGTTGCAGCGCGATGGCGCGCTCCGCGGTGAGACCATTTTGGTCGATGTCAGACAAACCGGAACCTACAATGGCCAGCCGTGGGTGGGCACGCCTCTGGCCGACGCGTCTGGCTACATCGCACTCGCCGACCACACCGTCGGTGAGCTCACCACGGCGGGCGGCTCGGTCAAGCTGCGGGCCGGCGAGTCGGTGGTGATGCAAGCTGGCGCCAGCGTGGATGTCTCCGGTGGCTGGATCGACTATCAGGGCGGGACGGTTGAAACCACCAAAGTGCTGTCGGAGGGACGCGTCTACGATATCGCGCAGGCGACGCCGGACCGGGTTTACGACGGTATCTATACCGGCGAAAACCAAACAAAAGATCCCAAGTGGGGCGTTACCAGCACGACCAGCAATCCACAACTGGCCGCCAATTACGAACCCGGCTACCGGCAGGGCGGTGGTGGCGGCACCGTCGCGATCGTCGCACCCGCGATGGCGCTCGATGGAAAGCTGACAGGCGCGACCTATGCGGGCCCGCGACAACGCGTAACCGGGCCGGCGCTGAGTTCGCTCTCCCTGAACTTTCAGGGTCAGGATCCCGCTTTGCCCCAATTTTTTTTCCCCCTCTACTCGCCCGCGTCTCCGAGCGTTGCGTTTCAAACGGGGTCGAACCTGACCCCGGTCGGTGGTTACGTTCCCGGCGGAACGGCACTGGCCAACGAGCGAAAAAACACGGTTTTTCTGTCGCCGAATCTGCTCGGCGCAAGTGGCTTCGGTGCTATGTCAGTCGACAACAGCGATGGCAACATCGCGGTGCCCGCCAATGTTTCGCTTACAGCTCCCGCCGGGGGAGCACTGACCTTGAGCGCCGCGAATCTTGATCTACAGGGCAAGGTCGCGGCACCGGGAGGCAGTTTGAGTTTCACTGTTTACGACCGTTCGCCTTTCGCGGACCGCGGACTGGCAGGCGGAGAGTTTCCGGCTAACCCGCTCCCCGACGCGAATCGCGGAAAATTCACGCTCGGTGCCACGGCGGAATTGAGCACCGCGGGACTCTTCGTCGATGACCGGCAGGGAGCGACCACTGCAGCGAACTTGCCTTTCGTCCTTAAAGGAGGGTCGATTTCGATTGCGAGTTACAGCGCCGATCTCGTGGCCGGAAGCACGATCGACGCTTCCGGCGGGGTTTCGATCAGTGCCACCGGCCGTGCGACCTACGGCAACGGTGGTAGTATCAGCGTCAAGGCCGGTCAGGATCCCAAGGTGGGTTCTCTCCTCGGAGGGCGCCTCAATCTGGGCGCGACCTTGTCGGCGTATTCAGGGGCGGTGGGAGGATCGCTTTCGTTGCTCGCCCCGCTCGTCCAGATCGGCGGCGCCACGACGAATCGGGACACGCTGTTGCTGACGCCAGAATTTTTCAGCCGAGGTGGTTTCAACCGTTTCGCAGTTTCGGGCTTGGGTGCGCCGACGGCGCGGCCCGATGAATTTCTGCCGGGCGTGCTGATCGCTCCGGGCACGACTCTCGCGCCCGTCGCTCTCAGCCGGGTAGTGGCCACGGATATGGCCGCGGGGAGCGGACCGTGGATGACAACGGTGCTTCCTCCCGGGGTGCGGTCGCCGGTGAGTCTGGCGTTTGCGGCTCCGGGTGTGCGCGATGCATTCAACGGATCCAAACCCATTGTCACCCGCGGCGACCTGGTGATGGGCGCGGGAGCGACGATCGCCACCGGCGCGACGGGCAGCGTGGCGTTCAGCGGCGACACCGTCTTTCTCCAAGGCTCCGTCAGCGCGCCCGGAGGGGTAATCTCAGTTGCTGGAGGGAGGGACTCCACGATATTGTTCTCGGATCTCTCGCGCGCTTTGCCGACTGTTGACCTTGGGACGAGCAGCTCCCTCTCCACGGCGGGCACGACGGTGCTTACGCCCGATGCGCGCGGTTTGCGGGTGGGCTCCGTTTTGCCCGGCGGGACGGTTAATATCAGCGGGAATATCGTAGCCGAGGCGGGCGCCAAAATCGATGTATCCGGCACCCGCGGCGTGCTGGATCTGCCGGCGACCTCTAGCGCGACGGGCGGCCCGGTCCTCGGTTCAACGGCCGGGGCCGTGACGGTGCCCACCACGGTCGAGAGCAACGGCGGCTCCATCGTGCTGGCGGGAGTGCAGGCGCTCTTCAGCGATGCAACCCTGCTCGGTGCGCGCGGGGGCGCATCGGCGCTCGGCGGCAATCTAACCGTTTCATCGGGGCGCTTTTATCCCGTCGGCAGCACCGTTTTCCCCACGCCGATGGATGTCACGCTGGTGGTGAGCCAGAGCGGCCCGACCATCCCGACGCCCTCTCGTCCGGCGGGGACCTCGGCGATCGGCCAGCCGGTGCTGGATGACAAGGGCAAGCCCATATTGGGCGCGGGCTACTTTGCCGTCAGTAGTTTCAACAACAGCGGCCTCGACTCGCTTTCGCTCCGGGGAACCGTGGAATTTTCCGGCCCAGTGACGATCGCGGCGCAGCGAGTTCTTACGGCTGCAACCTCGGGTGTCGTCTATGCGAATGCCGGGGTGAATCTCTCGGCACCCTATGTCTCGTTGGGTGCACCGTTCCTGCCCCCGTTGCAGCCGGACCAGCAATCGAGTTCACCGTTTTTGCCGGCGTATGGCTCGGGCAGTATTACGGTGAGCGCCGGTCTCATTGATGTCGGGGATCTTTCGCTCCAAGGCATCGGCAAACTAAATCTCATCGCCGCGAACGGTGACGTTCGCGGCGACGGCACGCTGTCAGTGGCGGGAGATATTTCGATTCGCGCTGGACAAATTTACCCGCCCACCGCGGTCAAGTTCACCTTGGCCGCTTACGACTATCGCGACAAAGGTGGCGTGCAGCCCGGGTCGGTGACGATCACCACGGCGGGCAGCCGACCATTGCCCTTCTCGGCCGGCGGTTCGTTGAATATTTTTGGCTCCAAGATCGATCAAAGTGGTGTGCTGCGGGCACCCAATGGCACGATCAACCTCGGTCTGAGTGAAAATGCCGTCGCTCCGCCGGACGCGACCGCCAGTGTGGTCCTGCCCGCTACACGCCAGTTGTCGTTCGGCAGCGGCAGTGTAACCTCGGTTTCGGCCGTGGATCCTCTCTCCGGCAAGCCGCTCACGATTCCTTACGGCATCAATCTCAACGGGGATGCTTGGATCGATCCGGCGGGCGTGGATATCACAACAACCAGTTCCCCGGCCAAGGAGATCACGACGTCTGCCCGGGACGTTTCGATCCTGCCGGGCGCCACGATCGACCTGCGCGGAGGCGGCGATCTCTACGCCTATCGCTGGGTGTCCGGCGCGGGCGGCACCAAGGACATCCTGCTTACATCCTCCAGCTTTGCAGTTGTGCCGGGTTATCTGGCGGACTACGCGCCTTTCGCACCGAACAACACCAGCTCGGGCGCAACGAATCTGCGCGGCGATCCGGGATACGCTGCCGGCGGCCTGTCGGTGGGCGACAAAGTATATCTTGCGGCTTCCGCCGGGCTGCCGGCCGGCAACTACACGCTATTGCCGGCGCGTTACGCGCTCCTCCCTGGCGCATTTTTAGTTACCCCGAAAAGCGGTGTGCCACCGGCTGCGGCGGTTTCCTTGCCGGACGGCGCCAGCGTCGTCGCCGGATATCGGTTCAACGACCTCAGCGCCACGCGCTCCGGGACACCGCCCGCTGCGGCCTTTGAGGTCGCGCCGGTCGCCGTGACCCGCGCACGCGCGCAATATGACGACTCTTTCGCTAATGCGTTCTTCACCCAAAGTGCGACCGCGCGTGAGACCGTGGTGCCGCGGTTGCCGATCGATTCCGGACAACTCGTGCTCGCCGCGACGAACGCGATGAGCGTCCAGGGAACCGTCTCCGCCCAAGCGCCGCTCGCTGCGCGCGGAGGTCTGGTCGATATCAGCAGCCCGGCGCCGATTTTTATCGGTGGGTCGGGCACGACCGCACCGGCGGGATCGCTGTTGCTGCGAGCCTCCGATTTGAACGGGATTGGCGCGGAGAGTTTGTTGATTGGTGGCATTCGGTCGGCGGCTTCGAACGGCACCGCGCTAAATGTGGTGACAGACAGCATCACCGTCTCCAATACCGGCTCGCCGCTCGCCGGCTCCGAAATCATCCTCGCGGCCAACAAATCTCTCACGCTCGCGCCGGGTGCGGCCGTGGAGCAGAAAGGCACCGTGGCAATCGCCGCGGACCGCCTGCTCATCGGCGATGCGACCAAGCCGGGCAGCGGCGATGGCGTGCTGCTGCGGGTCAGCAGCGACCCGACCGCGACCACCTCCCGCGCGGGAGTCGAAGGCTCGTCGGCTGCCACGATTTCGGTGGGGGACAACTCGAGAGTGAGCGGTGCGGCGGTCACACTGGACTCCACCCGTATCACGAACCTTTCCGCAAGCGCCGCACTCAGCGGGCGAAACATCGCCCTTGGGAGTGGCAGAATTTCCCTCCAATTGTCGGGCGCGGGAAATCTGCCGACGGATGCCGGGCTGGTTTTGTCCGGTGCCGCCTTACAGAGCCTGCAGCAGGCGCAGGGAATTTCCCTGCTGAGCTACTCTTCGATCGACATTTACGGCAGCGGGAGCGTCGGCGCACTGGACGCCGCCGGCCAGCCGGCGCTGGCCAGTCTCGCGCTGCACGCGGGCGAATTGCGCGGCTTCAACAATGGGGGCGGATCGGTCGCATTCTTCGCACGAGACATCCTGCTGGACAACAGCCAGGCGGTGGCCAGCCCGGGTGCGGGCGATACCACGACCGGCTCGCTGACGTTCAATGGCGGCACCGTTCGTTTCGGCGCCAACCAATTTGCTGTTGATCAGTTCGCCCGCACGACGATCACGGCCACGGGGGGGATTTCCGTGCAAGGTGCCGGCGGCTTCACGGCGCAGGGCAACCTCACCTTGGTCACACCGTTGCTGACCGGAGCGACCGGGGCCCAGCATGGAATTGTGGCCAGCGGAAACCTGACGCTCAATGCACCGACCGGCTCCACGGCTGCCGGGGTCGTTCCCGGACTCGGGGCTAGCCTTACGCTGCAAGGCGCCGCGGTCTCGGCGAACAGCCCGATCCGGCTGCCGTCAGGTGACGTGACGGTGCGCGCCACCCGGGGCGATGTCGATATCGCCGGCCTCCTCGATGTCGGCGGGGTCGCGAAGTCGTTCTTCGACCTCATAAAATACACCGATGGCGGCCAGGTCCGCCTCGCGGCGGATGTGGGATCGGTCAGGCTCGCGTCTGGTGCGGTCGTGACGGTCGCGGCACCGTCGAACGGCGGGAACTCGGGCGGAGTAGCGGTCAGTGCGCCGGCGGGAGTGCTCACCTTGGCCGGCTCACTATTGGGCGGGGGCGGAGTCGGGGGGCAGAGCGGGTCGTTTACGCTCGATATCGGCAGGTTGACCGGCGAGAGCACGGCGGCACTGGACGCAGCGCTCAATACCGGGGGCTTTCTACAGTCGCGCTCGGTTCGGGTCCGCACCGGCAACGTCACGATTGATGGCACCGGCACGGCCCACTCTTACAATATGTCCGCGGATCAAGGATCCATTACGGTCACCTCACGGGGCCTGATCGACGCTTCGGGGGCGCGCGGCGGAGCGATTGGACTCGAGGCGGCGGGTGGTGTGACCTTGCAGTCGGGCGCGAAACTGACGGTGGCGGCAAAAGATTTCGATGCTGCCGGAAAAGGCGGCGAGATCACGTTGGAGACGCGGGGCGCCAATGGTGGGGTGATCGACCTGCAAACTGGCTCGACGCTCGACCTCTCCGTCGCGAGCAACTCGACAGGCAGCGCTGCGCAGGGAAAACTGGCGGGCACACTGCATCTGCGCGCACCGCAGACGGCCACCGGAAGAGACCTGCAACTGGCACCTTTAAACGGCACGGTAATCGGAGCTTCGAGCATCGTCGCCGAGGGGTTTAAGATCTTCGATCTCAGTGCGGCGGGGGGGGCAACTATCTCTGGCGCCATTCAGGCCGAGGTCATGGCGAACGGCGTGGCTTTTGCCGACAGCACCGCTGCCATCGCGACGCGTTTACTGGCACGGAACGGCAGCCTTGCGTCTCTGCTCCACGTCCAACCCGGAGCCGAGATCGTAAACCCGTTGGGCGACCTGACGCTGGCTTCGGCCTGGGATATGTCCACCTTCCGCTTCGGTCCGGGCAATCGGGAACCAGGCGCACTCACTCTGCGTGCCGCGGGCAACCTCAATTTTGACTACAATTTCAATTCTTCCACGCGCACCGCATCGATCGGCTCGTTGAATGATGGCTTCGGCGGCGAATCGAGCTACGGACTCTGGGACATGCCGCTCTTGGCGGCCGGCAGCCAGTCGTGGTCGTATCGTCTCGTGGCCGGCGCAGATTTCGGCGCGGCGGATTTCCGACGGGTGCGTGGCTTGGAAAATCTCGGGCCGGATGTCGGGTCGGTGTTGATTGGGCGCGGGGCGCCGAATCTTCCGGTGGCGACGGACAACGCGGTTACGCGCGCGGCAATCATTCCCGACTTTTTCCAAGTTATCCGGACGGGCACGGGCAATATCGATATTTTGGCGGCGCGCGATGTGCAATTGCTCAATCCGCTCGCCACGATTTACACCGCCGGCTCACAGGTCGCAGCCCTGGCCAATTTTGACCCGCCCAGCCTGACGAACCAAGCGGGCAGCCGCGCGTTCCAGCTTCCCTTCTACGGCGCGCAGTATAGCGCGAACGGAGGCGATGTGACGATAACCGCCCAGCGCGACATCGCGCACTATGTGCTGACGGGATCGCCCGCCACGCTAACGCCCGATTCGTCGCGGGAGCTGCCGACCAACTGGCTCTATCGCCGTGGGGCCTTGGACAACGATGGCCGCTTTGCCACGTTGTCCGCCACCGGCGAGGTCGCGTCGACCTCCTGGTGGATCGATTTTTCCAATTTCTTCCAGGGCGTCGGTGCGCTAGGCGGCGGCAACGTCTCATTGTTGGCGGGCCGCGATGTCGCCAACGTCGATGCCGTCGTGCCGACCAACGCACGCATGTCGAAAGGGACGCCGAGCGCGGGCAGTCTGATTGAACTCGGCGGCGGCGACCTGAGCGTGCGCGCAGGTCGTGACATCGATGGGGGTGTTTACTACGTCGAACGGGGCGAGGGGGCACTAAGCGCGGGTGGGAGCATCCGCACCAACGCGACACGTGCGGCCTTGACCCAAGATCAGCTGAGGACGCTGAAAACCGCCAAGGCGGTTCCCGATTCCACCACCTGGTTGCCGACGACGCTGTTTTTGGGCAAGGGCGCGTTCGCGGTTGAGGCGCGGGCCGATCTCCTGCTCGGGCCCGTCGCCAATCCTTTTCTGCTACCTCAGGGCGCAAACAATCGTATTTACGAAAAATCGTATTTTTTGACCTATTCTCTCGATAGTGCGGTGGAGGTCACCTCCCTGTCCGGCAGCGTAACGCTGCGAAATAGCGCGGACTTGGCCAACGGGTTTGGCGCGGGTTCGCTGGCAAGTTGGTATGCCAACGTCCTCGCGGTGCCGGTGGGGACGAGCAACGTGCCGTTTTCCGCTTCCCAGCCTTGGCTGCGGCCAGTCGAGACGGATATCACGCCCTTTACGACCGTGGCGGCACTGCTGCCGCCCCGCTTGGATGCAGTCTCATTTTCCGGTGATATCAATTTAGTCGGGCGTCTCACCTTGTCTCCCTCGCCGCGAGGTTCGATCAATCTGACCGCGGCCGACTCGATCAACGGTCTACAGGTGAAAGGGCTCTACACCGATGTGGCTACGGTCTATTCTCCGGTCGACAATCCCCGGGCGTGGGGCGCAAGCGTGGTGAATTTGTCTGATGCGGATCCCGCGCGTTTGCCGAATGTGGTCAGTCCGCGCTCGACCAGAGCATCAGCGACCGACCCTGCCCTGATGGACACCCTCAACACCCTTTTCGCCGAGTCAGGCTCAACGCTGGGTGCACGAGGTGTCATCCAGGCGAAACAGGCCTTGCACGCGGCGGGACCGCTGCATGCGGACGACCCCGACCCGGTGCACGTTTATGCGGCTACCGGCGACATTTCGGGTGTTACCTTATTCTCCTCCAAGGCCGCCCGGATCGTAGCCGGCAACGATATCTCGGATATCGGCTTCTATCTGCAGAATAACCGCGCGGCCGATGTGAGTATTGTTTCTTCCGGCCGCGATTTGGTGGCGTTCAGTCCCAATTCGCCTGCCCGGGTGGCGGCGCAAACGCCGGGGAATACGCTGGGAGTGGGAGGCGCGGTCATTTACCCCAATTCTGGAGATATTCAGATCAGTGGACCGGGCACGCTGGAGGTCTACGCCGGCCGCGACCTCGTCCTCGGAGCAGGCCGGAATCCCCCCGACCCGCGCGATATCGATGTGGGCATCACGAGTGTGGGTAATGCGCGAAATCCCAATCTGCCATTCCAGGGGGCAGACGTGCTCGTCGCCGCTGGGATCGGTGCCGCGGGTAGGTTCGGTCCGAGCAACATCGATTTCGCAAATTTCATAGCCAAATTCCTAAATCCAGCAACCAGTGGCGGGGCCGCCGTCCGTTACCTGCCTGCGCTCGGCGCACTGCTTGAGCTGCCTAACGGCACTCCGTCGCAAGTGTGGGACGCGTTCAACCGGCTCGCACCCGATCGGCAGCGGGGTCCGGCTTTGGAGATTTTCTATCTCGCCCTGCGCGATGCCGGACGAGACCACAATGACCCGGAAGGTCCCGGCTATAAGAACTACGACGGTGGATTTTCCGCCATCTCGGCGTTGTTCAAACCGGGTGCGTCGACGGGAAATATCGCACTTTCCTCGCGCGAAATTCGCACCAAGAATGGCGGGGATATAAGCATACTCGCCCCCGGCGGTGGCTTGACGCTGGGCTTTGACGTCGGCGGTTCCGGTGCTCCGGCGGGCATTCTCACCGAGCATGGCGGAAACATCTCCATCTTCGCTGATCGGAGTGTGTTCGTCGGTGCGCTACGTATTTTCACACTCCGGGGCGGCAATGAAATCATCTGGTCCTCGAAGGGCGATATCGCGGCCGGAGTCGCTTCAAAAACGGTGCAATCCGCTCCACCGACCCGGGTGCAGGTCGATCCACAAAGTGCCGATATCAAGACCGATCTTGCAGGTCTGGCCACGGGCGGCGGTATTGGCGTGTTGGCGGCCGTTGCCGGCGTGCCGGCGGGCGATGTCGATCTCATCGCCCCGCTTGGGACAATCGATGCGGGCGATGCCGGGATCCGCGTCTCGGGCAATCTCAACATCTCTGCGCTGCAAGTCGTCAATGCGGCGAATATTCAGTCGAGCGGCACAAGTGTTGGCACGCCGACCGTGGCGGCACCCAACTTTGCGAGTTTCGCCACCGTTGCCTCAAGTTCTGCCGCCTCCGCCGGTGGAGTGGCCAATGAAGCGGCGAGGCAAAACCGGGGCGTCGCTCCCGCAGAGAACCATCCTTCGCTGATTACCGTCGAAGTCTTGGGCTACGGCGGGAACGACGTGGACGAAGCGCTCAAGAAAT
>Ga0114974_10001149_pt1 | contig 21046 bp, 20 predicted proteins | sample S_130206_EF_Meta_FD_87318 | JGI IMG/M metagenome (GOLD analysis project Ga0114974, IMG submission 87318) | Freshwater microbial communities from Lake Simoncouche, Canada to study carbon cycling - S_130206_EF_MetaG | ecosystem: Environmental > Aquatic > Freshwater > Lake | place: Lake... | reverse complement strand
CTTAGCGGCTGTAGCTCAGCTGGATAGAGTACTTGGCTACGAACCAAGGGGTCGTGGGTTCGATTCCTGCCAGCCGCACCAGATTTCGATTTTTTCGAGACTAGAACACAGCTTAGAGGCTTACGCCCCTAGGCTGTTTTTCTTTGTGCTGCCGGGCCAAATCCTTTGAAAGTTCCCATTTTTGAACTCACCCGCCTATGAGTAAAGCATTTACCCGCGAGACAGATGCCGATGATGACGGCGAGGACCCCAGTCTTCCGCCAATCCCTGCAGGCGGACGCAATTACATCACTCCCAAGGGCTATGCCGATTTGCGGGCCGAGCTGTTCACACTCATGGACGACGAACGCCCCAAGGTGGTTGAAATTGTTCACTGGGCTGCCAGCAATGGCGATCGATCTGAAAACGGTGACTACATCTACGGTAAAAAACGCTTGCGCGAAATCGACCGACGCATTCGTTTTTTAACCAAGCGTCTAGAAATTGCCGAGGTCACAGACCCCAGTGCGCATCATGGCAAAGACCAAATCTATTTCGGTGCTACCGTGAAATATGTCGAGGAGAGTGGGGAAGAACGCACAGTCACCATTCGCGGGATTGACGAAGCCGACAGTTTAAAGGGCGAGGTCACATGGGTGTCGCCCATTGCACGCACGCTGCTCAAGTCAAGCACGGGCGATGTGCTGAAGTTGGTCACGCCACAGGGGTGGCGAGAAATTGAAGTTCTAGAGGTCACTTACCCTCAACCCGCTGAAAAATAGCGCGTCGGTTTTTATGCTTCGGTGGTCATCTGCCCACGGCCTCTGTGGGTAATGCGTTCAGCATTCAACACAGCGGGCGTGCGCTTCAAATTCTTCAGCACAGTTTCTAAGTGACTGAGGTCGCGCACGGAAATGATGAAGGTGTTTTCAGCGGCGTCCTGTGCACTGGCTTGGCCCATTTCAACGTGAACAATATCGACCTCTGAATCGGCCAAGGTGCCAGCCACTCTGGCCAGCACACCTTTTGTGTTGACCACCGTGACGCGGATGCTGGTTTCAAAATGCCGCAGAGGCTCGTCCGACCACTCGACGCCAATAAAGCGCTCGCTGTCTTTTTGTTGGAGTTTTAAACCCACGCTGCAATCGTTGGTGTGCACCGCCAAGCCTTCGCCGCGTCCCAAGTAGCCAATGATTTTGTCGCCCGGTAGGGGATGGCAGCAGGTTGAATAAACCACCGATGCGTTTTCAGTGCCATCCAACAAGATGGCGCCTTGAGACACCGTGTCGTTGGTCATGAAACGCTCGCGAGTCATGAGCAGAGGATCGGGCTTCTCACCCATTTCAGACATCAAAGCCGAAATGCGTTTGGCCACAATACTGGCAATGCGTTTCCCCAGACCGACATCGACCAACAAGTCACTGCGATTTTTATTGCCCGTGAAGCGAAATACTTTTTCCCACAGGGCTTGGTGGCGTGTTGGATCTTCGGGGAGTTTCTCGAAACCTTCTGCGCGCAAGGCTTGCGTGAGGAGTTTTAAACCCAAATCCATGGATTCACTGTGCGCCATTGTTTTCAGGTGATGCCGGATTCTGGAGCGAGCGCGTCCTGTTCTGACAAAGCCAAGCCAAGACGGATTGGGCGATGAAACAGGCGCTGTCATGACTTCGACAATGTCGCCGTTTTTCAACTCTGTGCGCAAGGGAACTTGTTGATTGTTGATCTTGGCAGTCACCAGATGATCGCCCAAATTGCTGTGAATCATGTAGGCAAAGTCAACCACAGTGGCGCCTCTTGGCATCGACATGATTTGGCTTTTTGGTGTGAACACATACACAGCATCTGGGAACAAATCAACCTTGACGTGATCCCAAAACTCAGAGGCATCGCGTGTTTCTTTTTGAATGTCTAGGAGAGACTGCAACCATTGAGTGCCTAAGCGCTCAGAATCCTTGCTGCCGGTCTCATTGTCCTTGTAAAGCCAGTGCGCCGCCACGCCAGATTCGGCCACCACATTCATGGCTTCCGTGCGCATTTGAAATTCAACGTTGACACCGGAGGGGCCCACCAGGGTGGTGTGCAAGGACTGGTAGCCATTGACTTTGCCAATCGCAATGTGATCTTTAAATCGGCCGGGCACAGGCTTGTACATCTGGTGCAAGATACCCAATGCCGTGTAGCAATCAATGACCGAAGGCACGATAAGCCTGAAGCCATAAATGTCGGTGACTTGGGCAAAGCTCAGGTGTTTGCCATCCATTTTTTTATAAATGGAAAAAAGAGTTTTTTCACGACCCGTTATTTGCGCCTGAATGCCAGCTTGCGAAAAGGTTGCTTCTAATTCACCCTGTACTTTTTGAATTAAGTCGCGCCGACGATTGCGAGCCTTTGCCACAGCTTTCGACAAAATGGCATAACGCCAAGGCTTCAAATGTCGAAAGGCCAAATCTTGCAACTCACGATAAGTTTGATTCAAACCTAAGCGGTGCGCAATGGGTGCATAGATCTCTAATGTTTCTGAGGAAATGCGGGCCCACTTTTCTCGTGGCATTTCTGCCATGGTGCGCATGTTGTGGGTGCGATCGGCCAATTTAATCAGGATGACACGGACATCGCGCGCCATGGCCAGTAACATCTTGCGAAACGATTCAGCTTGGTTTTCTTCGCGCGTGTTGAACTCAAGTTTGTCCAACTTGGTCAGGCCATCGACCAAATCGGCCACTGATGAGCCAAACTTTTGAATCAGATCTGCTTTGGTAACGCCGCAGTCTTCAATGACGTCGTGCATCAAGGCCGCCATCAGGGCGGGTGCGTCGAGCTTCCACTCGGTGCATTGTGAGGCGACAGAAATGGGGTGGGTAATGTAGGGCTCGCCATTTTTGCGCAGCTGACCTAGGTGAGCCTCGTCTGCAAAACGATAGGCTTTGCGCACCAACTCAATATCAGTTGTTGACAGGTAGTCGAGTTGAGCGACCAAGGCGGCGAAGCTGGCGGCAGCGGCATTGGCAGCGCTTGCGGTGGGGATGCCGACTTGAATGTTGTGAGCGTTGTCGCGCTTTCCGGGTATTGAAGTACTACCGGGCTTGTGAAAAATAGATGAAAAGGCGGCGCGCATGCCTCAAATGTAACGCGAGTCGCTCAGACGTGAAAAAGCCCCAGGTCTTGAAACTTTGGGGCCTCAGGGGCCAAACCACAGAGGGTTGGCCGTATGTAGAAATTAGTTTACTTTTTTGAGCATTTCCAAACCGACTTTGCCGGCTGCAATTTCACGCAGTGCTGTAACGCCTGGCTTGTTTTTGCTTTCGACGCGAGGCGTGTGACCTTGGCTCAGCATGCGGGCGCGGTACGTAGCGGCCAATACCAATTGGAAACGGTTAGGGATCTGTTCCAAGCAATCTTCAACAGTGATGCGGGCCATGACGGTCTCCGGTAAATAAATCAGGTGATATGGAGGGATTCGAAAGTTTCGGCACGGGCTCGGTGCTGAACTTCATATTTCAGCCGCTGAGCGTGCACGATGGCCTTGAGGTCAAACAAGGCGCGATCGAAAACTTCATTGATTATAACGAAGTCGAACTCTTTGACCTGGGCCAGCTCAATGGCCGCATTTTGGAGGCGTAATTCAATGGTTTCGGTGCTGTCCTCGCCTCGGCGCTCCAAACGGCTGCGCAATTCTTCCCAGCTGGGGGGCAGAATGAAGATCAGGATGGCATTGGCGTACATCCGTTGCATTTGGATGGCGCCCTGATAGTCAATTTCCAAAATCACGTCAGAGCCTTGCGCCATGCGCTCTTCCAGCATTTTTTTGGAAGTGCCATAGCGGTGGCTGTGCACGTTGGCCCACTCTACAAAAGCGCCTGCGGCCACCATGGCATCAAATTCTTGTTCGGGAACAAAGAAATACTCGCGGCCGTGCTTTTCTTGGCCGCGGGGCGCTCGTGTGGTGTGGGAGACCGAGGGTAAAACGCGGTTGTCAAGTTCCATCAGGGCCTTGACCAGGCTGGATTTGCCCGCGCCACTGGGGGCGGCTACAACGTAGAGGTTTCCAGGATATTCCATGGCAAGGAGTGTAATGGTGTCTGGGCCTTGATGTGAAGAATGGGCCTTAACTTATTCGATGTTTTGCACTTGCTCGCGCATTTGCTCGATGAGAACCTTCATGTCAACAGAGATTTTGGTCAGTTCAAGCGCGGCCGACTTTGAGCCCAGCGTATTGGCCTCACGGTGCAACTCCTGTATGAGGAAGTCCAGGCGCTTCCCAATGTCGCCGCCTTTTTTGATCAAGCGGCTGATTTCATCCAAGTGTGAGGCCAGTCGGGTGAGCTCTTCGGCCACATCAATTCGAATGGCGAAGGCGGTGGCTTCTGTGAGCGCACGGTCTTTGGCCACGTCAGACGACACATTACCCTCTGACAAAGCCATGGCTTCGTTCCATCGATCGATAAATCGCTGGCGTTGTTGCTCGACCAATTGCGGTAGCAATGGGGCGGCTTGGTCGGCCAATTGACGCAACTGGCCAATCCGGTCTTGCAGCATCTCCGCCAATCGGGCGCCTTCGCGTGCGCGCGCATCTTTCAAAGACTTGACGGCCTGGGTGGCCAAGGGCATCAGGTCAGCTTCGTTCAAGCCCGAACCTGATTTTTCGTGCGAAGCGAGTTTGATGACGTCAGAAACACTCAGGTCGCGGGCACCGGGCAGCCAGCTTTGAATTTTATTTTGCAAGCTCAAAAGTTTTTGCAGAGACCCTATGGAAGGGTCGGTCAGTTCGTTGTCTTGGCTGCTGTGATAAACCGCACGGACCTCCACTTTGCCGCGCTTGATGTGCTGGGTAATGTGTTCTCGCAGCGCCGGCTCGGTGTGCCTTAACTCGTCTGGAAGGCGAAAACTCAAGTCAAGAAAACGGCTGTTGACGGATCTGATTTCCAGGCCAAAACGAACCGAGGGGGGCGACGAAGACTCGGCATTGCCTTCTGTGGCAGGCGTGCTGGATTGCACGCTGGCATAACCGGTCATACTGTAAACTGGCATGTATTCTTTCTAGGGTGCAGCAGTTTAAAACAGCTGATCAATGGGGGCCAGATCTCAAAGCCCGAAGCACATCCCCAATTATCTCAAACTTAATCAGTACCTCAACATGACCAACGCCAACATTGTTAAAGAATCTGCTCGTGCACACGGCCGTGCCCAAGATCAACTTCGCCAGGTGCGCATCACACGCGGCTACACGGTCCATGCAGAAGGGTCTGTTCTGATTGAGTTTGGTGACACACGTGTCTTGTGCACAGCCTCGGTTGAAGAAAAGGTGCCTTCGCACAAAAAGGGCAGTGGCGAAGGTTGGGTGACTGCCGAATATGGCATGTTGCCGCGTGCGACGCATACGCGAGGTGACAGAGAAGCCGCACGCGGCAAACAAAGCGGCCGAACTCAAGAAATTCAGCGACTGATTGGGCGCTCCATGCGCGCTGTCTTTGATTTGAAAAAATTAGGTGAACGAACCATTCACCTCGATTGCGATGTGCTTCAGGCAGATGGCGGCACACGCACTGCCAGCATTACGGGTGCCTTTGTTGCGGCCCAAGATGCGGTAGATTGGTTGATCCATCAAGGCAAGCTAAAAGAGTCTCCTATTTTAGATTCAGTGGCCGCTATTTCTGTGGGGCTCAAAGAGGGCACTGCACTCCTTGATTTGGATTACGCAGAAGATTCTTCTTGCGATACCGACATGAATGTGGTCATGACAGGTGCAGGCAATTTTGTTGAAGTGCAGGGCACTGCTGAAGGTGTGGCCTTCACGCGCAAAGAAATGGACAGCTTGCTGGCTTTGGCAGAAAAAGGCATTGCAGAGTTGGTGCAGCTACAAAAGAAATCACGTCAAGCACACGTGCACGCTGGAGTCTGAAACCATGAAAATGGTTTTAGCCTCGAACAATGCAGGCAAGTTGGCCGAGCTGCAAAGCATGTTTGGCGAACTCAATGTGCAGTTGGTACGCCAGTCAGAGTTGAACATTTCGGAAGCCGAAGAGCCTTTCAAAACTTTTGTAGAAAATGCATTGGCCAAAGCACGTCATGCCGCCTTGCACAGTGGCTTGCCTGCAGTGGCCGATGATGCGGGTTTGTGCATTGATGCCTTTGGCGGACTGCCTGGGGTTGATACAGCCTACTATTGCACGCAGTTTGGTTATGAAAAATCAGATGCCAACAATGTACGTGCTGTACTTGAACAAATGGCCAACATTCAAAATCGCCGAGCGGCCATGGTGAGCACCTTGGTTGCCGTGAGAAGTGCTTGGGACCCCGAGCCCCTGATTGCAGTGGGCCGTGTGGTGGTCGACATTGCGCGTGAACCCATGGGTAGTCATGGCTTTGGATTTGACCCCGTGTTGTTTTTGGTCGAGTTTGGGAAAACTTTTGCGGAGTTGCCTGTGGCAGTCAAGAACGCCAACAGCCATCGCGGCCGATCTTCACAAGCCATGGTGGCGCTGATGCGTGAGCGCTGGGGCCTCTGAATGCAACAAGCCTTTGACGTGGTGCATGCCATGCGACCTGGCCTGCTGCAATTGCAGTCTTTGCCGCCCTTGTCGCTGTATGTTCACTTGCCCTGGTGCATCAAAAAATGCCCGTATTGCGATTTCAATTCGCACGAGTGGCGAGACAACGCACAAGGCATGCCTGAAGTTAGATACATCGATGCATTGCTCGCAGATTTAGAAACCAGTCTGCCCTTAATTTGGGGACGACCGGTTCACAGTATTTTTTTGGGGGGTGGTACACCGAGCTTGTTTGAGCCCGCCAGCATTGATCGCTTGATCAGCGGCATTCGTGCTCGTTTGCCTTTAGAGGCCGAGGCTGAAATTACCTTGGAAGCCAACCCTGGCACTTTTGAAAAGGATCGCTTCAAAGCCTTTCGCGCAGCGGGTGTAACGCGTTTGTCCATCGGCGTGCAGAGTTTCAACGATGCGCATTTGAAAGCCCTGGGTCGAGTCCACAACCGCGATCAAGCCATGGCGGCGGTTGAGGAAGCGCATACTGCTTTTGAAACCTTCAACTTAGATTTGATGTATGCCTTGCCGGGTCAAACCCGGGCCGATTTAATGCAAGACATTGAGACCGCCCTGAGTTTCAAGCCCCCTCACATTTCCATTTATCACCTCACCATTGAGCCCAACACATTGTTTGCCAAACATCCGCCTGTATTGCCGGCGGAGGATGACGCTTATGAAATGATGGACTTGATCACGGAAATGACGGGTGCACAGGGCTTGCAAAGGTATGAGGTATCGGCCTACGCCAAGCCTGGCCACAGGTGTTGGCACAACCTGAACTATTGGCAGTTTGGAGATTACTTGGGCATTGGTGCTGGCGCGCACAGCAAGCTGAGTTTTGCGCATCGCATTGTGCGGCAGGTGCGCTTTAGGGAGCCTCAGCTTTACATGGCGCAAGCGCTAAAGGGAGAGCCCGCCACGCAGCACGATGAAGTACAGCGCGAAGAGGTGCCCTTCGAATACATGTTGAACGCACTGCGCTTGAAAGAGGGCTTTAGTTTGACCGATTACATGGCCCGTACGGGGCTTGCCATGACGGCCATTCAAAAAGGTTTAGCAGAGGCTGAATCGAAGGGATTGATTGGCCGAGATTTGGCCAGAGTGTGGCCCACAAAGAGAGGCTTTGATTTTCTGAGCGACTTGCAGGCGCTGTTTTTGGCTGATCGCTGATACGAGCGATGGCAACAGCCAGTTTCAAACAGGCGATGTGAGTGCCGAGTTCATTTTCTTGCCGAAATCGCCAAACAAAGCAAGCGTTTTTTGAGTTGGAATTAAAAACTTGGCGCGCTTGTCGTCTTCCTGGTTGAATGCCATTAGAAAATCTCTTTGGCGCAAACGCGTGATGCGTTTGTGCAAAGTAGCAGGGGAGCCAAGCGCTGACAAGTTGATGGCTTCCCGAACTGTCATGGGATTTTTCTCAAACCAATTCAACACAATCTCCTCTAACAATGCCTTTTCATTGGCATCTAGCAAAGGTGCATCAGGCAGTTTTTGAATGGTTTTTGCCAATTGCAAAAAACGCAAATAAGCATTGGCTGATGAGGATCCCGATTTGATAAACATAGATTAAATCGACTAGAGGGTAAGTACTCGGTAAATTATGACAAATTTTTTAAAATACATTTTCATTTAACAAAAATTCTTATCAGGCCGCCTGTAGAAATTCCCAAAGCCTGAACGGCGTGAGCGGCATTTGCAGAATAGAACATTTTTGTGCATGACCGTTTCTGGCCAAGGCATCCGCCACAGCATTGACCACGCAGGGCGTGGCACCAATGGTGCCCAATTCACCCACGCCCTTGACGCCAAGCACATTATTGGTGCTTGGCACGCTTTGGTTGGTAAAGGTATGGAACATTTGCGGCATGATGTCTGCCCTTGGCGCGGCATAGTCCATCAAACTGCCTGTCACCAACTGTCCGCTATCGGGGTCGTAGACCATGGCCTCTAAAAGGGCTTGCCCCATGCCCTGCACAGCGCCGCCATCTAGCTGGCCTTCCACAATCATGGGGTTCACAATGCGGCCCACGTCGTTCACAGAGGTGTAAGAGACGACCTGTGTTTCCCCAGTGACTGGGTTGACTTCGACTTCACAGATGTGACAGCCATTGGGCCAAGTGGGGCCGCTGGCGGTGGTGCTCGACTGCACCTCTATGCATGCATTGGGCTGTCGCTTGGCCAATTCAGCCAAAGAGATTTTCACATCGGTGCCCTTCACGCTGAACAAGCCGGCTTGGTAGGCCAAATCTGCGGGGGCTGCTTCGAGGGCTTGGCCTGCAAGGTCGCGGGCTTTGTCCAGTGTTTTTTCTGCGCCCACTCGCATGGCCGAGCCGCCTGTGAAAAGCGACCGTGATCCCGCGCTGCCAAAGCCATTGGCGCGGTCGGTGTCGCCCATGATGACGCGCACTTGGCTGATGTCCACGCCAAATACATCCACCACCAATTGGGCCAAGGAGGTGGCGATGCCTTGCCCCATGCCATTGACTGCCGAGGTCACTTCGATCGTGCCATCGGCCTGAATTTGTACATTCACATTTTCTTCAAGGGCGTTGCCGCCGGTCCATTCCAAGAAAGTGGCGATGCCCAGGCCGCGCCACAATCCCTTGGCTTTGGATGCTGCTTCGCGTTTGGCAAAACCGGTCCAATCGGCTTTGCTCAGGGCCTCGTCCATGATCATCTCAAAAGCGCCCACGTCATAAACCTGGCCCATCGGATTCTTGTAAGGCATCTGGGCGGGTTTGATCAAGTTTTTGCGTCGCAACTCGATCCGATCGATGCCGCTGACCCGCGAGGCCTCGTCCATCAGGCGTTCCATGTTGTAGATGGCCTCTGGTCTGCCAGCACCTCGGTAGGCACCTGTGGCGGCGGTATTTGTCATGACGCCTGTGAAATGGTAGTCAATGGTTTGAATGTCATACACACTGTTTTGAACCCAAGGACCAATCAGCATTTGAATGGCAAGGCCTGTCATGGTGGGGTAGGCCCCAACATTGGCCAAGGTTTCAATGCGCAGACCCAGAATTTTGCCGTCCTTGGCAAGGGCGAGGGAGGCCTTGGTTTTGATATCACGGCCGTGGGAGCTGCTTAAAAAATCTTCGCTCCGATCGGCTATCCATTTGACGGGCCGGCCTAAGGCGTGGGCGCAATAGGCGGTGACGATGTCTTCCGCATAGGCGCCCGTTTTCATGCCAAACCCGCCGCCAACGTCGCCCACCAAAACGCGAACATTTTCTTTGTCTAGCCCAAGGATGTCGCAAACGGCAGTGCGAACGCCCGTAGGCATTTGACTGCTCAAGCGAATGTTCAGGCGCCCTTTTTCTGGGTAGGCCAGAACACTTCGAGGTTCGATGGACAAGGCAGCCAGGCGCTGATTCACAATGTCTAAATGCACCACATGGCTTGCTTGTTCAAATGCGGCTTGTGTCGCGGCGGCATCGCCATAGCGTGTTTCCGCCACACGATTGTCTGGGGCATCGGTGAAAAGTGGCGCGCTGGGAGCCAGGGCCTCGGATAAATGGGTGGCGCTTGGCAGGGGGTCGAAGTCCAGTTCAATGGCCTCTGCGGCATTTTTGGCTTGTTCCTCGCTGTCTGCCACCACCGCAGCAATGGGCTCACCCACAAACCGAACGGTGCCGGTGGCCAGAATATGGCGGGTGGTGCATGACAAGGCGCTGCCGTCTGCACGCTTGAAATTCAGAGGGCGGGCCATGGGTTTGAGGCCGGCTGCCAATAAATCCTGCCCGGTGAAAACACCGATGACGCCAGGCATTGCCTTAGCGGCTTGGGTGTTGATGGACTTGATGTTGGCGTGAGGGTAGGGGGAACGCAAAAAGACCAGATGGGTTTGCCCAAGAACGGTGACGTCGTTGGTGTATTGCCCGGCACCGATCAGAAGTTGTTTATCTTCTAGCCTTTTGACAGCATTGCCGCTACCGAAGCGGGCGTTTTCTTGGGGGCTTGTATGTGGGGGTGTGGCAGAGGGTAAGTTCACAGACGGTTTCTCCTATTAGCGCAGTGTAACTTTGATGCTGATTCTTCACCAAAAAGATGCCTAGGGGATGCCCTTTTGTTGCCGCGCATGTGACAGTTGGGTACGATGAGACCACATCATGAAAAAGAGAGGTTCTCGGTGGACAATTTTTTACTCTTGGTCATCGGTATTTTGTTCATACTTTTAGCTGCTTTTTTGATTTTTTATTTTCAGACCCAGCAAAGCTTTCAAGAAATTTCTAAAAAGTTAGAAGAAATTCAAAATCCGCAAAGTGGCGCTAATTCCAGTGAATTTCTCAAGCGAGAGCTTGCACTGCACTTTGATAAATTGGTTGTCATGGAAGCAGGCATCACCAAAAACCAGCGAGAGTCCTTGCTCGAAGATGAGCTCAAAACCTTTGATGTCTGTCGACGTCAAATCAAGGCCAGCATTGCTGGGCTCAAGGCCAATGGCGATTGGGTTGGCATCCCTTTTGAATATGAATGGGTCGAAATGCTAGACCGATTGCCCAACGTATTGGCTTTGTATCGCAAGGCTGAAACAGAAAAACAAACACTCGAATTGGCCCAAGAAAAGGGACTTTCCAATGATTCTGGGTCACAAAATAGTACTTTTAATCGGCACTGAAATTGTGATTGCGTGACCTTCAGGGTTTTGAAGCCCTGAAGGTTTGCATCCTCTGACAAAGTTAGAATGGGTGCGCGATGCCCCTTTTGCCCCTTTTTTATTGACCTGAATCAATTCTGAATGGGTATGTTCTGCGAAGATACAGTGCCATGTTCAGTGTTTCCAATCTTTCTTGTACCCGCGGTGACAAGCATCTCTTTGCAGGTGTGTCTTTCACTTTGGCACCCGGGCAGTGGTTGCATTTGGAAGGTGATAACGGCGTTGGTAAAACCAGCTTGATTCGCATTCTGTGCGGTTTGAGTGCCTTAGAACAGGGTGAGATCACCTGGAAAAACCAGTCTGTCGCTCAAAAACCCGATGCGTTCCGTCAAGAATTGGTTTACTTGGGTCACCAGTTGGCCCTCAAAGAAGATTTAACCCCCTTGGAAAATCTGAGTGTGAATGCCGCCATGGTGGGTCAGCTCCTGAATCTGTCTGTGGCCATGGCAGTGCTTGCGAAATTGGGATTAAGGGGCAGGGAGCATTTGCCCGTTAGAGTTTTGTCGCAAGGCCAAAAAAGGCGTGCAGCACTGGCCCGCCTCTTGAGTTCAAGAGCCAAATTATGGATTTTGGACGAGCCTTTTGTAGCCCTCGACCTTGCTGCGCAACAAGTACTTACCGGCGTTTTAAATGCCCATCTCCACAACCAAGGCATGGTGCTGCTGACCAGCCATCAGGCTGTCGCGCTTGAGGGCGTTGGCCTTTCTTACAGGTTAACTTCATGAGCGCATTTGTGGCCATCGTGAAGCGCGATCTGACCTTGGCATTGAGGCGTAAAAATGAGGTCATTACGTCGGTGTTTTTCTTTGTGGTGGTGGCTGCGCTGTTTCCCTTGGGCATTGGGCCCGAAATGAACACACTGCGATTGGTTGCGCCTGGCATTTTGTGGGTCGGTGCTTTGTTGGCCAGCATGCTGTCTTTGGGCCGCATGTTTGCCTCAGACTATGCTGACGGCTCTCTAGAGCAAATGGCCTTATCGCCGAACAGTTTATCTTTGCTGGTTGCCGCCAAAATTTTGGCGCACTGGTTACTCTCTGGGCTGCCCTTGGTCTTGCTGGCCCCTATTTTGGGATTGCAATTTGACCTTTCCACTGACGCACTTTGGATTTTGACTTTGAGTTTACTTTTGGGTACCCCGGTGCTTTCCTTGATTGGCGCAGTGGGTGCCGCCCTCACCTTGGGCGTGCGCGGTGGCGATGTGCTCTTGTCTTTGTTGGTTTTGCCCTTGTATGTGCCGGCGCTTGTGTTTGGCGCCGGTGCAGTTCAAGCTGAAATCAGTGGCCTGGGTGCTTCGGCGCATTTATCGGTTTTGGCGGCGCTCGTTTTGGTGGCGGCCGTTTTCAGTCCTTGGGCGAGTGCGGCATCGCTTCGCATTGCACTTGAATCCTAAGCAGTTGTTCAAACCATGATTCAAAAACTATTTTTTTACGCCTCTCCCCAAAACTTTTACCCTTTGGCAGGAAGGCTTTGGCCCGTGTTTGCTTGTCTGGCAACAGCGCTTTCTGTTTGGGGCTTGTGGCTGGGCATGTTTGTGGCGCCCACTGATTTCCAGCAGGGCGAGGGGTATCGCATTATTTTTGTGCATGTGCCTGTTTCATGGATGTCCATGGTGATTTATTTGGCCATGGCTTTTTGGGCATTGCTGGGCCTGACTTTCAACACGCGACTGTCGGGCATGATGACCAAAGCCTTGGCGCCTACAGGTGCCATTTGTGCTTTCTTGTCGCTTTGGACGGGTGCACTTTGGGGCAAGCCCATGTGGGGCACTTGGTGGGTGTGGGATGCACGACTCACCTCTGAGCTCATTTTGTTCTTTTTGTATTTGGGACATATTGCCCTCACCAGCGCCATTGACGACCCCCGCCGTGCTGACAAGGCTGGGGGCATTTTGGCCCTGGTCGGCGCGCTCAATGTGCCCGTCATCTATTTTTCTGTGAAGTGGTGGAACACCTTGCACCAAGGCGCCTCAGTCTCGCTCACCAAAGGCTCGAGCATGGCGCAAGTGATGCTGGAGGCCATGCTGATCATGGGCATTGCGTTTTGGATGTATGCCGTGGCTCTGGCCCTTTACCGAGTGCGAAGCATTATTTTGATTCGCGAAAGACATACCCAATGGGTGGCCGACTTGCCGGAGGTCAAAGCCCAAATGATGAAGATCTCTGCGGGAGGTGCCAAAGCATGATTTGGAACAGTTGGAATGATTTTTGGGCCATGGGTGGCTATGGTCTTTATGTTTGGGGTAGCTTCGGTGTCACGGCGCTGTGCATGGGTGTGGAAATGGCATGGGTTAAAAATGCGCGTGCACAAGCCCTGACCCAAGTTGCAAATGAATTGGCGGCAGAAACAAACAGCAAGGATTGGTCCTCATGAAATCCAGACATCAACGATTTTTATTGATAGCGGCGGGCGTGACCGCTTTGGCCATCGCTGGCGCTTTTGTCTTGAATGCTTTTCAAAGCAATTTGGTTTTCTTTTTTACACCCACGCAAGTTTACAAAGGCGAAGCGCCCAAGGGCAAAGCGTTTCGTGTGGGTGGAATGGTCAAAGAGGGCAGCTTGATCAAAGATGGCGAGAACGTTCAATTTGTTGTCACCGATTTTGCCCACGAAGTACCAGTCACTTACAAAGGTATATTGCCTGATCTGTTCAAAGAAGGTAAGGGCGTTGTGGCCCAGGGCAAATTGTCGGAGGGGCAGTTGTTTTCAGCCGCCGAGGTTTTGGCCAAGCACGACGAAAACTACATGCCACCAGAGGCACAACATGCACTGAATGAGGCCGCTGCTGCGAAGGCAGCACAATCTGTGATGCCAGCTAAATAATTGAAAAGAGTTTTGAATGATTGTTGAAATTGGTCACTTTGCCCTGATTCTGGCTGCGTGTGTGGCGCTGGTTCAAGGCGTCTTGCCGCTTGCCGGAACCATCAATGACAACCAACGCTGGCAAGCATTGGCAAAACCTGCAGCAACGCTTCAATTTTTGTTGATCGCCTTCTCTTTTGCTGTGCTGGCGCATGGTGCTCTGACCGATGACTTCTCGATCAAGTACATCGCGGGGCATTCCAATTCGCTGCTTCCTACGCAATACAAATTTGCATCGGTGTGGGGTGGCCACGAAGGCTCCTTGTTGTTGTGGATGCTGATGTTGTCCGGCTGGACTTTGGCCGTCGCCATTTTTTCTAGAACATTGCCCTTGGCCATGGTAGCCCGCGTGATTGGAATTTTGGGCTTGGTCTCAACCGGCTTCCTGATGTTCATCTTGATCACGTCCAGTCCGTTTGAACGTCTGTTACCGGCGCCCGCGGATGGTCGAGATTTAAACCCCTTGCTGCAAGATCCTGGCCTGGTCATTCACCCGCCCATGTTGTACATGGGCTATGTGGGTTTTTCTGTGGCCTTTGCTTTTGCAGTGTCTGCTTTGTTGTCCGGCCGAATGGATGCAGCATGGGCGCGTTGGTCTCGGCCCTGGACCATCGTGGCTTGGATTTTCATGACGGCGGGCATTGCCTTGGGTTCATGGTGGGCCTATTACGAATTGGGCTGGGGCGGTTGGTGGTTTTGGGATCCGGTCGAAAACGCATCGCTCATGCCTTGGTTGTTTGGCACCGCCCTCATTCACGCACTGATGGTGACAGACAAGCGCGGCGGCTTCAAAGCTTGGTCGGTGCTGTTGGCCATCGGCGCTTTCTCGCTCTCCTTGTTGGGCACCTTCTTGGTTCGTTCGGGTGTGTTGACATCGGTTCACGCGTTTGCATCCGACCCCAAGCGAGGGGTCTTCATTCTGATTTTCTTGGCGGTGGTGGTCGGTGTATCTTTGACGCTTTTTGCCTGGCGTGCGCCTAAAGCAACACTGGGCGGCAAGATGGGTTTGGTGTCGCGTGAGTCCATGCTGATTGCCAACAGTGTCTTGTTGGTAGTGGCCACGGGTGCTGTGTTGTTGGGCACCATTTATCCGCTCATTGTGGACGCGCTTAATTTAGGCAAACTCTCTGTGGGTGCGCCTTACTTCAATGCGGTGTTTGTACCGCTCATGGTGCCGGTGGTGTTTTTGATGGTGCCGGGTGGCATTGCACATTGGCGCGAAGCGCGGTGGGCACAGTTGGGTCACGATTTGCGTTGGCCTGCATTGGCCGCTGTGGCAGCAGGTGCTGCAGTTTGGGCATTTACCGAACGCGGTACCTGGCTCACCGCCATGGGCTTGGCCTTGGCCACTTGGGTGGTGGTCGGTTTGCTGATACAAATTGCCATTCGATTGAAAAAGCCAGGGCGCATCCCGCTGTCTTTTTGGGGGATGCACTTGGCGCACTTGGGTATTGCTGTGATCACGGTGGGCATCACCATGGTGAAGAGTTATGAGGTCGAGCGCGATGTGCGCATGGGCATGAACGATACCGTCACCATTGAAAACTACAGCTTTGAATTGGTGGGCGTCTCTGATGTCAATGGCCCCAATTACAAAGCCATTCGGGGTGATGTCAAGGTCACCAAAGACGGCAAATACCTTGAAACCTTGTATCCCGAAAAACGCAAGTATTTTTCTTCCGCCATGCCCATGACCGAGGCGGGCATTGATTCGGGCTTGTTCCGCGATTTGTATGTTTCTTTGGGTGAGCCCATTGAAGGTGAGCGCCTGCAGTGGAGCGTGAGGGTGTTTTACAAACCCTTTGTGTCATGGCTTTGGTATGGCGCCATATTGATGGTGTTGGGTGGTTTGTTGGCCGTGAGCGACCGACGCTACCGCAAGTCTGCCAATACTTTGGCCTAAGCAGTCTCATCCCTGGTCCTCACAGTCGTTCAAAGTCAGAAAGTTATCGTGAAAAAGTTTTTAATTCCGTTGGGACTTTTTTTAGGGCTGGTTATTTTTCTGGCAGTGGGCCTGAACCGAGATCCGCGCGAAATTCCTTCGCCTTTGGTTGGCAAGCCAGCGCCTGCATTTTCCTTGAACACGCTGGACGCCAATGCACCCAAGTTTGGACCCCAAGACATGAAGGGCAAGGTATGGATGCTGAATGTGTGGGCCACTTGGTGTGTGGCGTGTCGGGAGGAGCATCCGGTGTTGGTGGCTTTTTCTAAAGCCAATCAATTGCCCATTGTGGGGTTGAGCTACAAAGAAGTTCAGCCGCAAGATGAGCCTGCTGGCAAAAAGTTCTCCCCAGAAGAAAAGCTGCAATTGGCCCGTGATCGAAGCGCGCTTTGGCTCAAGCGGCATGGCAACCCTTATGTGTTGTCTGCGATGGATTTGGACGGCCGGGTGGGCATTGACTATGGTGTTTACGGCGTTCCAGAAACCTATGTCATTGATAAAGAAGGTGTCATTCGATACAAGCGGGTCGGTGTGGTCACGCCCGAGTTGTTGCAATCGACTATTTTGCCCTTGGTGCAGAAATTGAACGCCTCTTAAGGGCTTGTGAAAGACAGCATGAATTTGCAATCTGTATTTTTAAAGTGGCTGTGTGTGGCCAGTTTGCTTTTGTTGTCGGCCTTGGCGCCGCTTCAGGCCAAAGAAGCCGCCCTTTCGGCAGAAGACCCGCTGGTTGAAAAGCGCTTGATTCACATTTCTGAAGAGTTGCGCTGCATGGTTTGTCAAAACGAATCTCTCGCTTCTTCGCGCGCAGAGTTGGCCAATGACTTGCGTGAAGAGGTCAGAAAGCTCATTCGAGAAGACAAAAGCGACTCGCAAATCAAAGACTACTTGGTTGACCGTTATGGTGACTTCGTGCTGTACAAACCCGAAGTCAAGCCGCTCACTTGGGTCTTGTGGTTTGGTCCCTTTTTGTTGTTGATCACGGCCATCATGGGCATGGCGTATTACTTGCGGCAACGTCAGTCGGTACAGGCAAGCCAAACTGTTTTGAGCGATGAGGATCGACGCAAAGTGCAAGAAATTTTGAAATCTGGAGATTCGCCATGAATGACAGCATGCTGTTTGTCTTGATCTCGCTTGGCATTGCGCTGTCTGTTGCCGCTGTTTTTTTGTGGGTCTTGCTGCGAGAGAGAAAGCCGGTGACGCAGGCCAGTCAAGCCAAGGCCAATGCGAAGGTTTACCGCGATCAAATTTTGGACTTGGACCGCGAATATGACAGCGGACACATCAGTGATCAAGAATGGCAGCAGTCGCGCGATGAATTGAGCCTGCGCCTGCTAGAAGACACCTCGGCGGTGGATGACCCTGCTGCTAAAACCGAAAAACCCGCCATTTGGACGGCGGTGGTGTTGGCTGTGGCTTTGCCTTTTGGCGCGATGAGCCTCTACATGTGGGTGGGCCAACCTGAGGCCTTGAATCCGCTGTCCCTGAAATCGCCCGAGCAAGTCGACCCCAAAGACTTGGCCAAATTGGCGCATACTTTGGCAGAAAAACTTCAAGACAAACCCGACAACTTGCAAGGCTGGGTCATGTTGGGCCGAACCTATCGCACCTTAGAAAATTTTGATGCGGCTCTGAAAGCTTACGACACTGCGCTCAAGCTGTCGGCCGACGACGACTTGAAGTTGGAGCGAATTGAGGTGATCGCTATGCAACGCCAGGGTCAATTTGACGGTGAACCTTGGCGCGTCATTCGTGAAATATTGCAGAAAGATCCGCAACACTTTGCGGCTTTGCTCACTGCGGGCAGCGCCTCTTATTCGGAAGGTAAGTATGCCGACGCACTCAAATTTTGGGAGCAGGCGCGGCAACCTTTAGAGGCTAACCATCCTGATTTGGCTGGCTTGGAAAACGCCATTGCGACTGTTCGTGACAAATTGGGTATGCCGCCTAAAGCTGTCGCTTCAGCGTCCTCAGCACCCGCTAGCAGTGGTTCTAATGGCAATGCCCTGTCTGCGGGTCTCAGTGTCAGTGGCCAAATCACTTTGAGTGCTGCGATCAAGGCCAAGGCCAGCCCCAATGATGCGGTTTTTGTCTATGCCACCCCCGCCAACGGCGAAAGAATGCCATTGGCCATTTTCAAGACTACCGTGTCGCAGCTTCCTCTGAATTTCACCCTGGACGATTCAACGGCCATGACGCCTGAGCGCAAGCTCTCCACGGCAGGCGAGGTGCTGGTCAAAGTGCGCGTGTCCAAGTCCGGCAATGCCATACCGCAATCTGGCGATTTGACGGGCAGTGTAGGTCCCGTCAAAGTTGGTTCCAAAGGTCTGAAATTAGAAATCAAGGATCAAATTCCTTGATGCAGAGCAAGGCCCTTCGTCGTAGAAGGGCGTAGTCTCAAGTTCCAGTATTCAACTGGAAACTTGAGACCGACATGCCCTTAGAGACCCAACCCCGCGATCCTTTTTCTGCTGGTATTTTTACCGCATCTCCCCAAGAAATTTCTGTCGACATCCTGCTTGAGAAATACGCCAAAGATGGTGAGCAGTCGATTGACGATATTTACCAGCGCGTCGCCAAGGGCTTAGCCTCGGTTGAAAAACCAGAACGCCGGGCACATTTCGAACAAGTCTTTTTGGCCAACATGCATGCTGGCGCCATTGGCGCTGGGCGCATCATGAGTGCGGCCGGTACCGATATTCAATCGACCTTGATCAATTGTTTTGTACAGCCTGTGGGTGATTGCATTCAAGGCGAAGACGATGATGGCTTTCCCGGCATTTATGAGGCGCTCAAACAAGCCGCCGAAACCATGCGGCGAGGGGGCGGTGTTGGGTATGACTTTTCTCGCGTGCGTCCGCGGGGCGCTCGTGTCAAAGGGACGGCTTCGCTGGCATCGGGTCCCTGCAGTTATATCAATGTCTTTGATCAATCTTGCTCCACTGTCGAAAGTGCTGGCGCAAGACGGGGCGCACAGATGGGTGTCCTGAGAATTGATCACCCCGATGTGTTGGAATTCATCACCGCCAAACGAACGCCTGGTCGTTGGAATAATTTCAATGTGTCGGTGGGTGTCAATGATCAATTCATGCATGCCGTGCAAAACGATTTGGTTTGGCAGTTGGTGCACAAAGCCAAACCCGGTGAATTGCTCATGTCGCAGGGCTTGACGCAAAGGCTAGATGGTCAATGGATTTATGCCGAAATGCCTGCGCGAGAAATTTGGCAAACCGTGATGCAATCGGCCTACGATTTTGCCGAGCCAGGGATTTTATTTTTAGACAACATCAATCGTGATAACAACCTGGCCTACTGCGAAAACTTGGAAGCCACCAATCCTTGTGGGGAGCAGCCTTTGCCGCCCTATGGTTGTTGTGATTTAGGGCCAGTTATATTGCCGAAGTTTGTGCAGCATCCCTTTGGCTTAGATGGCACAGCGCCAAGATTTGACTTTGAAAATTTCGTGCAAGCGGTGTTCACGCAAGTGCGCATGCTTGACAATGTTTTGGATTTGACCCATTGGCCATTGCCAGAGCAAGCCATGGAGGCCAATGCAAAGCGTCGTATTGGTGTCGGCTTTACTGGTTTGGGTGACGCCTTGGTCATGCTCAATTTGCCCTACAACAGTGAAGCGGGCCGCTTGTTTGCATCTGACATTGCGCGCGTTATGCGTGACACTGCCTATGCAGCTTCCATTGAGTTAGCCCGCGAACGTGGGAGCTTTCCCATGTTCGATGCGGAGGCTTATTTGGCAGGAACAGGCTTTGCCAGCCGTCTCCCTGCAGAACTGCGAGAGGACATTGCAAGACATGGTTTGCGCAATAGTCATTTGTTGTCCATTGCACCCACGGGCACGGTGAGTTTGGCATTTGCCGACAATGCATCCAACGGCATTGAGCCTGCGTTCTCATGGACCTACACCCGCAGAAAACGTGAAATTGATGGCGGTATCCGTGAATACACGGTGCAAGACCATGCCTGGCGTGTGTATCGTGAACTGGGAGGTGATGTTGATCAACTGCCGCCTGCCTTTGTGACAGCACTGGAGATGTCAGCGCAAGATCACATCGCGATGATGGCCGCTGTACAGCCCTACGTCGACACCGCTATTTCTAAAACCGTCAATGTGCCCGCAGAGTGTCTCTTTGAAGATTTTTCTCAGTTGTACATGCAGGCATGGGCTGCGAATTTAAAAGGTTTGGCGACTTACCGGCCCAATGCCATTTTGGGTTCTGTATTGCAAGTTCAGTCGTCGCCTGCTGAGGCTGCAACACAGAAAACGGCAAATTCAGAGGTGTCAATTGAAGTCGATCCCTACCGTTGTGTGGTCGATCGCAGACCGGATGGTGAATTGCCTGCAGTGGCTGAAAAAATCAACTACTGGACCCAAGACGGTCTCAAAACTTTGTATTTGATCATTTCTTTCTTACCTGTTGCAGGGGTGGTGAAAGGGCAGGCTGTTCAAGTTGAACGGGCGATTGAATTTTTCATGCCCGTGGGGCAAAACGGTGAGTCGCAACAATGGATCACATCGAGCATGCGACTCTTGTCATTGGCGGCGCGGGGTGGCTTTTTAGCGCGAGCACTGCAAGACATGAGAAAGGTGGCATGGGACAGAGGTCCTGTGAGGTTGGGCACCCTTCGCAAAGAGAGTGGCATCGAAGTGCCCATGTGGCACGACTCTGAAGTGGCTGCAGTGGGCTACGCCATTGAGCAAATTGTAGAAAGACGACAAAGTTGCTCGATGACACCACTGACCAAAGTCGCATCATCCATGCACATTTCTCAAGAAAATTCACATCAGCAAGATGGTTTTCAAAATGTCATGGCAGGAAAGAAATGTCCTGAATGTGGCGCGCACGCACTCATCAAAAAAGATGGCTGTGAGTACTGCACCAGTTGTGGCCACTTGGGTACCTGTGGATAAATTGAAAATAGGGGGCTCTGAAGTTAATGGATTTCACAATTGACCTTGACACGCAGGCATTGGCGCACAAACTCCAAGCTTTCATGGCGCAATATGTGCTACCTTATAACGCTGCTTGGCATCAGGCTGTGGCACAGG
>Ga0114974_10001148_pt1 | contig 21081 bp, 20 predicted proteins | sample S_130206_EF_Meta_FD_87318 | JGI IMG/M metagenome (GOLD analysis project Ga0114974, IMG submission 87318) | Freshwater microbial communities from Lake Simoncouche, Canada to study carbon cycling - S_130206_EF_MetaG | ecosystem: Environmental > Aquatic > Freshwater > Lake | place: Lake... | reverse complement strand
TGGGCTTATTGCGGCTCAAACAGCCTCTCTCGGTTTAACAAGTAACCCCGATATCGTCAAATATCTCAGCAACTTATTGGGGGCTGAGAAAGTAATTGAAAAAGATATCACAAGCAAACTTGGACAATATTGGCAATTTCGTGAAATTTGGTTGAAAAAATATCCATGTTGTCTGTATACCCATCGTTATATTGATGGCCTATTAGAAATTATTCGAAAAGAAGATATTCAATTTAAAGACATTAAGCAAATTAGTGTCCACGTTGCTGCTGGCGCCATGGAGGTCTGTAATCGCCCTAAACCCAAAACAATAGGTGATCTGCAATTTAGCTATCAACACACCTTAAGCTCGGCTGCAATAGATCGTGACGTCAATTACAAGCACATTGCCCAAGCTCGTTTAAGTGACTCAAAAACAATTCAAGCATGGGATAAAGTAAAAGTTGTTATCCACCCAGAATGGAAAGCACGTCTACCAGTAGAAACTCCGGCTAAGATTGAAATTGAACTCAACAACCGCAAAAAATTTACCAGCGAACGCGCTTATCCAACTGGTACTATCAAAGAACCTCTCAGTCTTGAAGAGGTAAAGATGCTATTTCACAAATTTGTGGGCAAAGTTTTATCCGAAAAAGATAAAACTTTTGTCGCCGACTCCCTATGCTCCTTAGAAGACTTAAGCAAAAAAGATGTCAAGCAGTTAATTGCCGTATTAACCCAACAGAAGAGTAAATCAAAGAAATGATTACTGGGCACCAATTTTTAAATTGATAACCATTTTTCCAAGTGGCTCTATAGACTCTATGACTGCTTTTTTAGTGTCATCTGAATTGAGATATAAGTTCTCCAGATTAAACTTATCCAGCACGCTAACATAAGCCGGATCACTCATCGCCACTCTAAATGCATCATGTAATCTTTTTACTATCGGCCTAGGCATGTCTTTAGGGCCAACGATTAATAAATAGCCAGGCTGCACATTGGCCGAAACAACATCTCTAGGCACTGGGACCTGTGGATACTTTGGTGAACGCTCATTTGCAAATAGCATTAGAGGTCTAAACTTTCCATCTTTTTCAAACGGCGCCCACGCAGCATCAGCAAGAGAATCAACGTGACCACCCAATAAGGCTGTATTGGATTCGCTACCACTTTTCATAGGTATATGAGTCACTTTAATGCCAGCCAGTGATGCAAACTCCTCCATATTTAAATTACCAGTAGATACCAGACCGGAGGAGCTATAAGTTAATTTCCCAGGGTTTGCCTTGGCAAATTGAACATAATCATTAATATTTTTCCAAGGCGAATCAGATCGAACCGCCAAGGCCATCAGATAACCAGTAGTGCGAATAATGTAGCTGAAATCAGTTTGAGGATTTCCTGGTAATGACTTAGTAAGTGTAGAGATCACAAAAGGATTTACAGAAACTAATCCAATCGTATAGCCATCGGCAGGCCTATTCATAACATATTGCGCACCAATTGCGCCACCAGCACCCACCTTGTTTTCTACAACAATGGTTTGACCTAAGCTCTTTTCAGCGCCAATTGCCAGCGATCGGGCCACTAAATCAATGGCACTTCCAGGGCCATATGGCACCACAAGGTTAATTTGTTTTTGGGGATATTCGGCAGCATGAAGTAATGATGAAACAATCAAAACTGTAAAAAAAACGGTGAATTTGTAATGCAATTTTTCTATACTCATCATTTATCTCCTCACTACGATTAATTTTGATTTATAGCAAATGTCCAACACGAGCACCATCAGCAACCGCTCTGGCAATTTGCCCTGAATGCCAACAATCTCCAGCCATATGCGCTTCAATTCCCTGGTCATGTATTGCTTGAAATAGTTGATTATTAGGTCTAACTCCCGCCGCTAAAACCACAATATCTGCGGGTAAAAAAGATTCTGAATTACTTGAATCAGCAATTCTCACTCCGTTTTCTTTTATTTCTAAGCATCTAGTTGAAGTTAAAAACTGAATTGGTAGGGTGTTTAAGCGGTTCATCATCCGAGTACGATCACTTGCTCCTGCATCAAGAGCTACTCCAGCAGACATTTCTATCACTGTTGTATTAGCCCCATGTTCAAAAATATAGTCTGCAGTTTCGCATCCTGTGGATCCGGCACCTACAACTACTACACGCTTCCCTTTTAAATTTATATCACTATTTAATATCTCTTTTGGTGTGTAGACATTGGGGAAATTCACCCCAGGAATAGGAGGTATTGATGCATTCGATCCAGTTGCAATCACTACAACATCAGGCTTAATATTTTGAATCGTATTTAAATCAGCCTCTATACCTAATTTCACATCTACTTTTAATACCTCTAATTGATGTTCAAAATATTTCACCAAAGGGGTTAATCTCTCTTTATCGGGGGGTAATGTAGCCAGATAAAGCTGGCCTCCCAAATACTCATCTCTTTCAAATAGAGTTACGTTGTGTCCTCTTGAGGCTAAAACTCTAGATGCCTCTAGTCCAGCGGGGCCAGACCCCACAACCACAATTTTTCTAGATTTCTTGGTTGGCTGCATGGCATATTCTTTTTCTTTACCAATTGCAGCATTTACCTGGCAACCAATGGCTTTGTCCATTTTCAGTCCCGCATCAGAACAATAAAAACAGGCGATACAAGGACGTATATCAATTAATTTTCCAGCCTTGATTTTATTTGGGGTCTCTGGATCGGCAATTGATTGACGACCTAAGGCAATCATATCGATCTTACCTTCTGCAATGAGCTTTTCTCCCACCTCAGCATTCATTCTACCTACTGCAATAATAGGCACTGAAACAACGCTTTTAATTGCTGCAGCTATTGGAAATAATGCGCCTGGTTCATCTGGATAATTAACCAATGAACTTAGGCCATATCCTCTTGCCGATACACTAATAGCACTAGCTAAACCATCGACCATTTTTGCTATGGCCTGCCCATCCTCTAATGAAAGGACATTATCGTCACCAAATTCTTGCCCATTAATGCGGCACCATACTGGAAATTCACTACCAACTAATTTACGAATAGCAGTTAAAACTTCCACCAATAAACGGCCGCGGTTCTCTACGCTTCCGCCATATTGATCAGTGCGCTTATTAGAATATGGCGAACTAAATGTAGCCAGTAAGTAGCCATGAGCAGCATGTAGCTCAACGCCATCAAAACCAGCACGCTTTGCCCTTAGTGCTGCCAAGGCAAATAACTCAACAATTCTAGGGATTTCATGTGTTTCTAGCGCCCTTGGAATTTCCCCGCCAGGGGCAGCAATCGCAGATGGTGCTACAGGCTGTATTCCTGTTACCCGAGATTTTCCCAAGCGGCCCGCATGATTAAGCTGCATTACTGCTGCAGCACCATTGCTTTTAATAAGCTGTGCAAGCGAACTTAATCCAGGTAAGACAGCATCATTATCAACAACTAATCTATTAGATGCGTAGATCCCACGAGGGAAGTCTACGCTGGCCGTCTCAACAATGACCATGCCATATCCACCTTTAGCACGTGCCTCATAGTAATCCAGTGATTGTTGAGTAATCAACCCTTCAGGCGTTGCAAAACCAGTGCCCATGGCGGGCATGACGATGCGATTTTTAACCAGCATATTGCCAATAGAAATTGGCTGAAATAAATGAGGGAACGGGGTCGCTGACTTCATAAATCGGTCAAATCAGTCACTACTTTAATTTAGAAAAAGCGGTTGGCGTCAGAATTGAGTTGGTAAATCTAGCCACGTAAGGACCATTCTCTTCTGTCTTATCCCTGATAGCGATCCATTCAGGATCTACTACAAAAGCCGTCCATTTTTTTTCACGCTCTGCAAGAGATTCCCAAACAATCATATAGCGCACACTTACATTTGCAGATGCACCGATCAAAGTTGTCCAAAAGCCTAGCGGAACAATTCCGTGCTTCTCCCAAAGAGGGATAACATTTTCTTGAAATCGCTTTAACAATACTGGCAACATGCCCGGCATTGACTCATATTCACGTAATTCGTATAGCATTTGCAGTCCACCCTCTTTTAGAAAAGAACTCGGCACATTTACGGCAATACTTAATTTCCTTAAGGCAAATTTATAATAACACTAAATATAGATATATAAGGTTTTTATAGATTACACTATGTGCATTGACTTTGAGTAGTGATTTTGCCAATTGTTAAATAAGGGGTTTTCACCTATGTCAAAAGTTCTTAAATTATTTGTTTTGCTTTTAAGCATGGCTACCTTTATTCCTGCGATTGCAGCAGACCCATACCCTAATAAACCCATCCGCATCATCGTACCGCTTGCGCCTGGTGGAGTAACCGATGTTGCAGCTAGATTAGTTGGCGCCAAACTCAGTGAGCGCTTAAATCAGCCCGTAATCGTCGAAAATAAACCTGGGGCTGCTCAATCGATTGGATCTGAATTTGTTGCCAACGCTACTCCTGATGGTTATACGATCATCATGGGTACTATTAGCGCATTTGCAATCAATGCCTCCTTATATAAAAATCTACGCTACAGTATTAGTAAAGATTTCGCGCCAATTTCATTGGTCACTTCTCAGCCTCTGATGTTAGCTGTTCATCCAAGTGTGCCTGCAAATACCGTGCCGGAACTCATTGCACTCCTAAAGGCAAATCCTGGTAAATATGCCTTTGGATCCCCGGGTGGATCAGGTACATCAGGTCATATGGCTGCTGAGCTTTTTATGATGAAGACAGGCACCTCAATGATTCACATACCCTATAAAGGTAGCGGCCCAATGATCATCGATCTTATTGGCGGACAAATTCAAGTGGCGTTTGATAATTTGCCAACTGCATTAGCTCAAGTCAAAAATGGCAAGTTGAAGGCCTTGGCTATTACAAGTGCAGAGCGATCAAAATTTGCGCCCAATGTACCTACTTTGAATGAATATGTTCCAGGCATGACAGTAACCGCATGGCAAGGTCTATTTGCGCCAGTGAAAACGCCAGCTCCTATTTTGGATCAGCTTTCAAATGAAGTTCAAGCAATCATGAAAATGCCTGAAGTAGTTAATAAACTGAATGATCTTGGGGTAACTCCTGTTGGAAATTCTAGGGCTGAATTTAGCGCTTTTGTAAAAGATGAAATCAATCGCTGGGCTGAAGTAGTCAGAATATCCGGAGCAAAGCCTGATGAGTAATCAACTCAGTAACAGCCATCAAGAAATTCATGGAAATACAGCAACATCAGGGATTTCGCTTTATGTTCGAGTCGCTGCTTCCATTCGCTCTCGCATCTTAGAGGGAGAATGGAATCCTGGAGAGCAACTCCCAAAAATAGATTCCATTGCACAATCTTATGGCGTTGCGCAAATCACTGTCAGTAAAGCAATTCAAGCATTAGTTGCTGAAGGACTCCTTTCTAGCGCTCGGGGAAGAGGTACTCATGTTTTAAAAAATCCTGAAGCTAGAATCCAACACCCAGATTTAAGGGCGGCCATTAATGACCCTCGCGTTCTTGCGCCGGATCATTCAATCGATATTCTTTGGAAAAAAACTGTTTCAAAATTACCATTCGAGTTAGAGCAGAATTATCAAAGCGCTAAAAAATATATGCACGTTCATAAATTGCATAACTTTCGTGGCACCCCCTTTGCCCTTATGGATATTTTTGTGGAAAAGGAAATATATGAACGCTTCCCAAAAAATGCTGACCAAGATGCCAAACTATCTTTCTTATTGCGTGAATATGGAAAGGTCGATATCGAAGCCTCTCGTCAAGAACTGACGGTTACTCATGCAACTCAGTACTCCTCGAACCTATTAAAGTGTTCAATTGCCGCTCCATTAGTCAGAATACGTCGATGGCGCGAGGATAAAAACGGCGTCATCATCTACGCATGCTTGATTCTATATCGCAGCGATTTATTTGTATGGGATATGCAAGAATCTCACCCGAATGCTGATCACTTTGCCGATCACTTAGTACCTAAACCACACAAAGCCAGCTTAAGTAAAACTAAAAGTTAATTAATGGAGATGCTATGAGTAATGAAAATGAAAAGTTAAAAGATTTTTCTCCGGTTGGAATGAAAACACGTGCTGAAGTAGCTGGCGATGAATGGTTTAAGTTAAACATGGATAACATGACCGAGTGGGATAAGTATTGGCAAATTCATGCAACGAACACTAGCTGGGGCACAACTTGGTCTAGAGGCATCTTGCCTCGTGAAACTCTCAGCATGGTTACTATGGCAATGCTTGCGGCAGAAGGTCATTGGGGAGAGTTTGAGCATCACTTTAGAAACGCTCTGATTCGCACTAAAGTACCCTTAATTCAGTTGCGAGAAATTATGCTCCATATCTCTTTGTATTGTGGCATTCCAACGGGTGGAGAAATTTGGAAAATTGCTCGCAGAGTTTTAAAAGAAGAAAATATTGATTTAAGTCAATTAACTCCGTTAGATAGCTCTAATATTAATTTCCGCCCAACAGAGTCTTAAAAGGTCCTAGCTTACAAAAGCGAAATTGCCATTAGTGGGCGATGAAACACCTAGGCTTCCAGAAATAAGCGTGGATGTGTTAATAACATCTGAAGCAATACTCTCCAAGTACTTTAGGGTGCAACGCTCTGAAGGCCCTGAAACTGAAAGAGCCCCACCTGGCACCATTTGACCATCCCAAATAGGCGCAGCAATACTATTAACACCTGGTCGAGAACCGCTAATTGAAATTGCAAATCCTCGCTGGCGCACTAGACATAATTCATTCTGAAACAAAGATAGGTCTGACTTATTACTGATACCCTGCTTTGCATAACGCTTAATAGTATCGTCTGGATAGAAGGCCAATATTGACTTACCCGAAGCAGCCCTCAAGGCTGGTGCACGCTGACCCACACGTGCTGAAGCCCTTACAGGATTATCAGATTCAATCTTTTCTATATATAAAACCTCGGGTAAATCTATCACTGAAACTAAAATAGTTTCATTAATTTTGGCAAATAATGCCTGTAAGTGAGGTCGTGCAACCCTACGAATTGGATTGCGATCTATTACTCTAGCGCCTTGCTCCCAAATCTTGAGAGTTAGAAAATAGCGGCTCGTCTCCGGATTAGATTGCACATATCCCTGATCAACTAAGGTAGAAAGAATACGAAAAGTATTGCTTTTAGTAAGGCCCACTTGACGGCTCAGCTCTGATACACCCCTTTCATCATCGCTTACTGAAAGTGCCTCCATAATACGTAATGCTTTAACAGTCGTGGAATCCATGATTATTTCTTTTCAAAATCAGCATGTAAGTTATTCCTAATCAAATGACGCCTTTATCTGCAAGCGCATCAATTTCTGCAGCTGATAATCCAAGCCAATCAATGAAAATAGTCCTGTTGCTTTCGCCCAATCGCTGACTTGGCTCAAGCTTAATATTAGGCGAATCATCAAATCGTAATGGGCTGCGAGAGACGGTCATCACACCATATTCAGGATGAGTAATTTTTTCGAGCATGCCTCTAGCATGCATGTGTGGGTCATTAACCACATCCTTTAGATCGCGAACTGGTGCACAAGGAACACGATACTCAATTAATTTCTCAAATAAAATTTGCTTAGGAAATTGTTCTGTCCATTGTGCAATCAAGTCATCGATGAGATCGATATTAGCTACCCTGACTTTCATGCTGACCATGCGTTCATCATTTTTCAAATCTTCACGGTTCATTGCTGATATCAAGCCTTCCCAGTGATCCTGGTGATTGCAGATAATGGCAATATACCCATCTTGAGTTGGATAAACGTTATATGGACATAAGGATAGGCCGCCATGGCGATTGCCCGTGCGCATCGGAGCTTCTCCATCAGAGGAAAAATAAAGTCCTAAATTTGAACTTAATGATGCATAAACCGACTCCATCATAGATACCTCTACCGAGCGTCCTTTACCCGAACGCTCACGCTCAAATAATGCAGTAACAATTGCGCCATATAAATGCGTGCCTCCAAAAAAATCGCAAATTGCGGGGCCTACCTTCATTGGAGGACCATTAGCCTCACCGGTAACACTCATAACCCCAGACATTGCCTGCACAGTTAAATCCATCGCTGGAAAGCTGCTATACAAACCTTCATTTCCATAACCTGATCCTGAGGCATAGATTAGTGCTGGGTTATGTTGAAGTAATGTCTGCTTACCAATTCCCAGTCTATCCATAACTCCTGGTGCAAAATTTTCCACAACTACATCTACACGCTCTATCAGCTTCAAGAAAAGCGCTTTACCTTCAGGTGTTTTTAAGTCAATCCTGACAGATTCTTTATTGCCGTTTAGCATCGCGAAGGGCATCGCAGCACCACTATTGGCACCTCGTTTGCGCAAATGCTCGCCTCCAGGTGGCTCTATCTTTATTACACGAGCGCCCGCCATAGCCATCAAATAGGTTGCATAAGGACCGTTATAGATCTGGGTTAAATCTGCTACGACAACACCCTGTAAAGGCAAACCACGTATTTCATTCATTGACTAATGAGGTCCATATTTAATTTTTTCCAGAACCACCTAATAGGTGACGTGCAACGACCATTCTTTGCACTTCTGATGGTCCTTCGCCAACGCGCTTAATACGTAACTCTCGATACCAGCGCTCTAAGGGGAGTTCAGCAGCGACCCCTAATCCACCTAATATTTGTATGCATCGATCTACCACTCGGCCAGCAGTTTCCGTTGCAACTAATTTGGCGATAGAGGATTCAATCTTCAAATTTTTACCAAGATCTCCATTCCATGCAGCTTGATATACCAGTAAACGTGCAGCACGTAATTCAATTTCTGAATCTGCAATCATCCATTGAATAGCCTGCTTATCAGCCAAAAAGGAATTAAATGTCTTACGTTGTTTAGCCCAATCAATAGCAATCTCAAGGGCGGCTTGCGCAATTCCAATAGTGCCGGCTGCATAAGGAATGCGCCCCTCAACCAACCATTTCTCACATAACATAAAGCCCTGGCCCTCTTCACCCAGTCGATTCTCTATTGGAACCTTGACATCTTTAAAGTGAATTTCATATGGCGCATAGGAACGAATAACTTTAATAGGCTTCATAGTCATACCAACCGAATTGCCATCCACAATGAAGCAGGATATGCCACCGCGGTCCCCAGATTTACCAGTGCGAGCAAATACCAATCCCCAATCTGCGCCATCCGCACCCGTGATCCACATTTTTGATCCATTTAATATGTAATGATCGCCAACTAATTCTGCCCGAGTTTGAATTGATCGTGCAGGATCAGAACCGCCACCTGCTTCAGAAATGGCTACAAATATTTTCTTGCCTTTAGTCACTGCAGGCATAGCGTACTTTTCAATCTGAAATGGACTTCCTAAAAATACCGAATTTGGTGGATCCGCTCCAAATGCTCCGCATCCCGGAACATATGCTCCCATCCGACATTTAGCAGATTCTTCGGCAACTACTGCTTGACCCAATAAAGATAGTCCCGCACCACCAAACTCCTCAGCGGTTCGAAAACACCATAACCCCAATGCTCTTGCTTTTTCCTGCAGAGGCAACAAAAGATCCGTAGGCAACTCATAAGCATCATGCTCGAGTTGATCCTCCAAAGGCTTCACTTCCTGACGCATGAATCGCCCGACTGTGTCCTGAATCATGACTAATTCATTTGGTAACTCCCACGCCCCATTCATGTAAACCTCTTTTCTAAAAGAAAAAGTATCTATAAATCGTGCCAAATATCAGCACACTGTATCAATAAGATAACATATTATGGTTTAATACAAAATAGATCTACTAATCAATAACCAATCAATCGACGAATTGGAAGCCTTATGGATTTACGACTTCGTGGCAAAAAAGTACTCATTACTGGTGGCTCTAAAGGCATAGGGTTAGCGATTGCTAAACAATTTGCCGCGGAAGGTTGCAATATTGCCCTGGTGTCTCGATCGAATGAAGAACTACAAAATGTCAAAGTACTGCTAGAAAGTCAATATAAAGTACAAGTTGAAGTCCTTGCTATTGATTTGACTCAAAAAAATACTGCCAAAGTATTAGCTGAGCATTTTCCACAGTCTGATGTGCTCATTAATAATGCAGGCGCTATTCCCGCGGGAAACATTGAAGAAATAGATGACGAAAAATGGCGCCAAGCTTGGGATCTTAAGATCTTTGGTTACATCAATAACACCAGAGAATTTTTCAAATTAATGAAAGTACGGGGTAACGGAGTCATCATTAATATTATTGGCATTGGTGGTGAACGACTTGATGCTAATTATATTGCTGGGTCAGTTGGAAATGCAGCTCTCATTGCAATGACTAAAGCACTAGGTGCAGTAAGTATTGACTCCGGCGTCAGGATCCTTGGCGTCAATCCAGGTCCAGTGAGCACTGAAAGATTAGAGTATTTAGCTCGAAAAAAAGCTATAGTCCAATTTGGTGATGAAAACCGTTGGGTAGAATTCCAAAAAGAAATGCCTCTTTCAAGAGCTGCAAAAACAACAGAAGTGGCTCCAACTGTTGTTTTTCTAGCTTCCGACCTATGCTCTTACACTAGTGGAACTGTCATCAATATTGATGGGGGCATTACTAGCAGAAATGCAAAACGTTAGTTCATTTCACCAATATAAATCAAACTAAAAAATGTCAATTGATCTTATTAAACACCCTGATGGGATAGCAATCATCACAATGAATCGACCAGAAAAGCTAAATGCTTTTGATGCTGAACATTACGCTGGGCTTGCCAATGCTTGGGCAGAAACACGGGATGATAAAGAAGTACGAGTTGTGATCATTACTGGAGCGGGTGAAAAATCATTTAGTACGGGCGCAGACCTCAAGAGTTTTATAGGCAATCCTCCTGATATTTGTGAATTTTTTCAAACCCAAAAGGGAATGCTTCTCAACCGCGGACTTGAAATGTGGAAGCCAGTTGTAGCTGCAGTCAATGGGTATTGCCTAGCAGGTGGTATGACTCTTCTGCTTGCAACTGATATTCGAATAGCCGTAGAACATGCCACATTTGGCCTTTCTGAAGTAAAGCGCGGCATTATTCCAGCTAATGGAGGAACCCAGCGAATCATCGAACAACTCCCAAGAACGATAGCTATGGAGATGCTGCTAACTGGTGATGCGATAAACGCTAACAAAGCACAACATTGGGGTCTAGTGAATCAGGTGGTATCAGCTCAAGATCTAATGAATACCGCCTATCAGTGGGCAGAAAAAATTGCTAAGAATGCACCACTAGCTGTTCAAGCCTCAAAAGAATTAGCGCTACGAGCACGTGAGCTTTCTTTGGCTGAAGGTTTACGAATGGAGCAATTGATGAATCGTATGCTATCAGCAACAGAGGATGCAAAAGAAGGTCGGCTAGCTTTTAGTGAAAAGCGAGAACCCAAATTTACTGCAAACTAATTAACAATTAAGCAATGTCAAATCTTCATCAAATGTCTGGAAAGTATGTCATTGCAGGCATAGGTCAAACAGCGTTTGGAAAACTTCCTGGTCGAAGTACCATTAGCCTGAATATTGAAGCTTGTAAGAACGCTTTAATTGATGCAGGAGTCGAAAAAAATCAAGTAGATGCGCTGTTAGTAAAAACTCCAACTTCTGCACGTGAATTCATGTATGGGCAAAAATTAGCGGCAGCAATGGGTATGAGGCCAAAAATTGGAGGCTCATGGGATCAAGGCGGCGCAGCAAACATTGCGCTGATCTCTAATGCAATGAATGCTATTGAAGCGGGTCAATGCGAGATTGCCTTAGTTTGTTATGCAGATAACCCGAAAACAGGTAATCGCGATCATTTCTCAAGACCGCGAGGAGATGATGCTGTATTTGGTTGGTTTTCTACTGCGGCTGGATATGCCATGATTCAGCAACGACACATCATTGAATTTGGTACGAAAGCGGAAGATTTTGGAATCATTGCTAAGGCGGCAAGGCGCCATGGTGCCGAAAATCCAAATGCTCAATTACGTAAAGCAATTAATATTGATAGCTACTTGCAATCCCCTATGCAAATTGAACCATTGCGCCGTGATGACTGTTGTCTAGTTTCAGATGGAGGTGCAGCACTCGTGATTATGAGTGCCACAAAGGCACGTAAGCTTGGAATTCATCACGCCATTCCAATTCTTGGATTAGGCCAAGGGCAAACCTCTTCTGACTTAACGAATCGCCCATCGCTTACTTCTACAGAAGCTGTTGTTTCAGGAAAAACTGCCTTTACTATGGCGGGACTGAAAACGAAAGATATTGATGTTGTTCAAATTTACGATTGCTTCACCATTGCGGTCATGATGACTTTAGAAGACTATGGATTTTGTCCAAAAGGGCAATTTGGATCATGGGCCGCCAATGGATATTTAGAGATTGATGGAGGATTGCCATTTAATACTAGCGGTGGGCTGCTATCAGAAACAGGAATGCCAGGCTTGCAACTTATCCTAGAAGGTGTAAAACAAATGCGTGGGACCGCTCTCCTCCAGGTAGCTCAAGCAAAAAAATGCTTAATTAGCAACCAAGGTGGAACAATGCACACACATGGAACTCTTATTTTAGGTAATTAATATATGAGCGAATTTCCGCAACCAGATATTACGGTGACAAATAAACCATTTTGGGATGGCTTGAAAAATGGAGAATTGCTCTTTCAAGAATGCACAAATGGTCACCGCTGGTTACCTGCGAGCGATTTCTGTCCTGAGTGCCTTTCTACGTTTTTTGAATTTAAGAAAGCATCTGGAAAAGCTAAGCTAATTTCTTGGGTCATTTACAACACAGCACATCATCGGGCTTTTGAAAAAATGGTACCTTACAACGTAGCAATCGTCCAATTGGATGAAGGTCCAAGGATGATCACTAATATCGTTTGTGCAAAAGAAGAATTGATGCCTGAAATGAAACTAACACTAACGATTGAAGAAAGAGATGGAGTATTTTTACCAAAATTTTTAGCGCAATAAATCATAAAGATAGTGGAGTCTTAAATTACTAATGCATTAACACTAAAAATAGCAGTTCAAATGATAGTATTTTTATAAGCAAACCTACATTATTTAAATACTAACGACAAGGTACCGGATGAAAAAATACTTAGCTTCAAGGTGTGCCTTACTAGCCTGCCTTATATTCGCTAATCATTCTTGGGCTCAAGAATGGCCCAAAGAACGCCCCATACGAATCATTGTTCCTCAGGCTGCAGGCGGCACAAATGATATCGTCACCAGATTAATTGCCACAGAGCTCAGCAAATCATTAGGCCAATCGATTATTGTTGAAAATAGGCCTGGCGCATCTGGTGCTATAGGAATGCAAGTTGCTGCATCATCGACTCCCGATGGATATACCTTTGCAGTTGCTTCTGACAGTATTGCCATCATCAGCGCAACTAAAGAATCCTTGCCTTGGAGATTGGGTAGAGATTTAATTGGCGTTTCTTTATTAGGTGATCAACCAATTGGTATAGCAGTATCTAGCCAAACACCTTATCAAACCTTGCAAGAACTCATCAATGCTGCAAAAAATAAGCCAGATACACTTTCTTATGGAACTTCAGGACAAGGAACAAATCAGCATTACATTGGTGAATGGCTGGCCAAGTCTGGTAACTTCAAATGGCTTCACGTGCCTTATAAAGGTGGAGGTCAAGCGATTATTGACTTAACTGGTGGGACAACCCCGGCCGCAGTCCTTGGTTTTGCCCCCCTACTTTCTCAACAAAAAAAGGGCGGTATCAGAATTTTGGCAATTACTAGCGCGCAAAGAAACGTTTCTGCACCAACCGTGCCAACACTTAGCGAGCTCGGCTTTAAAGACATTGTCATTAATCAATGGGTTGGCATAGTTTCACCAAAAAATTTACCTCCATCAATTCTGAATAAGATGTCCAAGGAAATTGGGATCGTTTTAGAAAAGCCGGAAATTAAAGCTAAATTACTAGACATAGGCTTGAGTGCAAAGTCTATGTCTGCAAGTGAATTTGAAATATTTTTAAAAACCTCAATACAACGTTGGTCAGAGTTGAATAAGACTCTTCAAATTCCAATAGATTAAAGTGCATCATTTAATAGACTCAATACACTATGAATAAACCAATGAATACCCAGCATAATGTTGTTTTAATTCTGGCAGATAACCTTGGCTGGGGCGAATTAGGCTGCTACGGTGGTGGTGCACTTCGTGGAGCACCAACGCCTAGAATTGATACCCTTGCTCTAGAAGGTACGCGCTTTAAACTTCAATGTAGAAAGCGATTGCGTGCCTACTCGATCGGCACTGATGACTGGAAGACACCCAATAAGAACTGGCGCTATTCAGTCTGTCCCCGCTGGATTACCACAGGGAATTATCCCTTGGGAAAAGACCATAGCAGAATTATTTTCAGATGCAGGATATGCAACTGCCATGTATGGAAAATGGCATCTTGGTGATAAAGAAGGTAGATACCCAAAAGATAGAGGCTTTGATGAGTGGTATGGCATCCCAAGAACTACTAATGAAAGTATGTTTTTTGATTCAATCGGGTATGACGAGTCTATTGTTGAGCCCCCATATGTCATGGAAGGCATCAAAGGAAAGCCGGCAGAAAAAAAAGAGTTATACGATTTGGAGATGCGCCGCAAGATTGATGCTGTACTAACAGAACGTAGCTGTGAATTTATCAAACGCAATGCTAATAAAAAACCATTTTTTCTATATGTTCCATTAACGCAATTACATTTTCCAACACTTCCACATCGTGAATTTGAGGGAGTTTCCAAACATGGGGACTTTGCAGACTCTCTAATAGAGATGGATGCAAGGGTGGGACAAATAATAGATGCTGTTGATCAAAATAATTTAGCCGAGAATACTATATTCATATTTGCTAGCGACAATGGTCCAGAATATCGAAGGCCTTGGAGAGGAAGCGCAGGAATGTGGACGGGAACCTACCATACCGCTATGGAAGGCGCTTTAAGAGTGCCACTGATTATTCGCTGGCCTAACAAAATACCGGCTGGGAAAGTCACAAATGAGATGATTCATGTGGTTGATTTATTTCCAACTCTTGCTCAACTCGCCAACTTAGAGATACCCAAAGATAGAGTGATTGATGGACTGGATCAAAGTCAATTTCTTGTGGGGAAGCAAGAGAAATCCAATAGAGAGGGTTTTGTTTACTTCATCAAAACAGAATTAAGGGCTGCAAAATGGCGTGATTGGAAAATGCACTTTGTTTGGGAGGTAGAGCCAAATGCCGGCGCCAATCATCTTGAAACACCTTATCTATTTAATATAGTACAAGACCCAAAAGAAGAATCGGATGTGAATTCAACCCAGGGCTGGGTCAGGGGTCCAATTCGTAAAATGGTAATCAATTTTCAGAACTCGCTAAAAGAACACCCTCCTATTCCACCAGGCGCACCAGATGAGTTCCAGCCAAAATAAAATGTTTCCCCTCAGTAGTTAACAATACCAATCCAAAGCTTGGTATTGTTATTTTGGTGCTTGGTGCGCATGGATTCTTTGGATACCTAGAATCTAAGCTCTTTACTCGGATAGATTGATCTACTTTTTATCGCTTAGCAGTTTCTTTTACTAATTTCAAAATTTGACTGTCTTTTCTAATTAATTCATCTAGGATAGTAAAGTGATTTAAACCATCTAATTGCAGTAAGACTCCCTTTTGACCCTTATTTTCTCTATATTTAAAAAAATCTAGCGTCTGTTTTTGTATCTCAGAAAGCTCATCGTTGCCTACCAATAGATTTATAGGTTTATCAAAATGCACTGCATTCAAAATTGGTGAATACCTCGTAGCCATCTCAGCATCAAGTTGCAATAGATGATTGACATAACAATGACGCATTGGCTCTAAATCATAAATACCGCTCACGCCTACAGTCGCATAGACATTAGATTGATCCATGACTGATGCAGCCAAGTGCGCTCCCGCAGACCAGCCTAATAGGCAAAAACCTGGAAAGCTTTTGCGTTCAGATCGCACCATACTCTCTATGGCATTTAATCCATTACGAATATCGAGAACAATTTCATTCATTGCGGCATCAGGTGCCAATCGATAACCCAATAATGCAATAGAAAGCTCTTGCTCCAGCATGGGCGGTACGATAAAGGTAAAGTCATCCTTTGAGCGGTTCTGCCAAAAACCACCATGAATAAAGACCACAATAGGCGAATCATTGCCCGCAGAAAAATAATCATAGGACTGTCTGGTTACTTTTCCATAAGAAATGTTCAGCTCGCCTGGCAAATGCCTTCTAAGCTCATAACTAGTATCGGTCCAGCGCTGAGTTAATTTTGAACTATTGGGCACTGCTAAAGAATTGTTGTATGCCTTATCAAGCTCTTCTCTACTCAAATTTTTCCACATAACTTAGGCTACTCTTTTTCTAAAAGCTTACGCAATTCAGTTTTCAGAACTTTTCCATAATTATTTTTTGGTAGGCTTTTCAAGAAATAATACTTCTTAGGGCGTTTAAATCGGGCAATGTTTTCCAGACAGAGAGCATCAAGCTCCTGCTCTGTAATAGATTGACTAACCACAAAAGCAACGGGAATTTCACCCCACTCTTCATCCTTCTTGCCAATCACTGCAACTTCTATCACTGCTGGGTGCGCCATTAAGACTTCCTCTAACTCACGAGGATAAATATTCGATCCCCCTGAAATAATGAGATCTTTTGATCGATCCTTTAGGGTTAAAAATCCATCATCATCTATGTAGCCAGTATCTCCCGTATAGAGCCATCCATCCCTCAAGGTCTTAGCAGTTGCTTCTGCTTGATTCCAGTAGTAGGGCATCACTACATCGCCTTTTGCAATGACTTCACCAATCGTGCCACTGGGTACCTGCACTCCTTCGTGATCCACGATCGCTACCTCCATGATGGAATGAGGGATACCAACTGAAGCTATACGTTCCTCCCATTTGGGATGATTAGAGTTTGCCAAATGTTCACGGGCCAATACGGTAATCGTCATAGGACTTTCTCCCTGACCATAAATCTGGACTAATTTTGGCCCCAACACTTTCAGTGCACGTTTGACATCCTCTATATACATCGGTGCACCACCGTATACGATAGTTTTGATACCTGAAATATCACTGGGCTGATTTTCTAAATGACTCACCAAACGCTTCACCATTGTCGGTGCAGCAAAGAAGGATAGGTTTCCTACTGTCTGTGATAAGCCAATTAACTCCTCTGGATCAAACCCGCCTGACCTTGGAATAACATGTTTAGCCCCTCGTAACATAAAGGGGTAGTTGTAAAGGCCCGCTCCATGAGACATCGGTGCTGCGTAAATAATCGCATCATCTACGCCAATCTCATCCACATCAGTGAAATAACTCATCGTCATAGCTAATAAATTGCGATGCGTTTGAGCGACACCCTTTGGCTTGCCAGTTGTACCTGAGGTATAAAACAATGAAGCCACATCGTCAAGCTCACGCCGTAATATCTGGACTGCGGGAACTGAGCATATGCTTTCATAATCCGGAGAACCTAGAACAAGTATTTGTTCGGCAGAATAAGGAATGTCTTTAATAGTGCTATTCAGCTCATTAGACACCATTAAAACTTTAGCGCCCGAGTCCTCCAATATGTAACTTAACTCTTTGGGATGCAGCTTATGGTTGATGGGTACGGATATCGCCCCAATCCAATAGATAGCATACAAAGCTTCAAGGTATTCTTTACAGTTAGCCGAGAAAATGGCTACGCGATCATTGGGCTTGAGGTCGTATTTTGATTTCAAGCCACTCCCAAGACAAGCCACTCGGGAAGATAATTGCTGATAACTTAAATATGCTTGATCACCTACGAGAATCGCTACTCTATCAGGGAAAACTTTAGCACTACGTCGTAGAAGTTCAGCAATATTCATCTAATACATTTCTATAGCAATCGCTGTTGCTTCGCCACCACCAATACACAGCGATGCAACCCCCCTCCTTAAGTGCTGCTTTTTCAATGCCCCTAGCAAAGTGACGATGATGCGGGCGCCTGAAGCACCAATGGGATGACCCAAGGCACATGCCCCTCCATGAATATTCACTTTATCAATCGGTAGAGCCAGATCACGTATGGCAGCCATTGCAACGACTGCAAACGCTTCATTAATTTCATAAAGATCGACATCTTTGCTTGTCCAGCCTGTTTTGCTGAATAACTTTTGGATTGCTCCAATAGGTGCCGTTGGAAACAGAGCGGGAGTATGCGCATAATTAACGTATCCCTCAACGCGACCCAAAGGCTGCAGTTGTAATCTATTGGCTTCAGACTCACGCATGAGCAGTAAGGCAGCAGCACCATCAGAGATCGATGAAGAATTGGCTGCAGTAACGGTGCCATTTTTTTCAAAGGCTGGTTTTAATTCAGGAATTTTTGCAATGTTCATTGAAAATGGGGACTCATCTCGATCAATAAGCACATCGCCTTTTTTATTTGATACCGTAACGGGGGCAATCTCCCATTCAAAACTCCCGTTTTGACTTGCCTCCTGCGCTCTAGTAGTAGAGCGTATTGCAAACTCATCCTGGTCTTTTCTAGAAAATCCATAAGTAGCCGCACAATCTTCAGCAAATCCGCCCATTAAGCGACCACGACTTTCGTAAGCATCCTCCAAGCCGTCCATAAACATATGATCAATTAATTGTCCATGGCCTAAGCGATAACCACCTCTCGCTTTAGCCAAAAGATAAGGGGCATTGGACATTGATTCCATACCACCTGCAATAGCAATTCCATAAGACTGAGCAGTTATGCCATCACCAGCAATCATGACAGCCTTCATACCAGATCCACAGACTTTACTAATCGTAGTGCAGCAAGCAGATAAGGGTAAATTGGCCTGTAAAGTAGCCTGTCGAGTAGGGGCTTGACCAAGTCCCGCCGGCAAAACACAACCCATCAATACTTCTTCTATGAGCTTAGGATCAATGCCGCTCCGATCAACAGCGGCCTTAATAGCAAATGAACCTAAAGAGGGAGCAGCCAATAGTGAAAGAACTCCTTGAAAGGCACCTAAAGGTGTCCTAGCTGCTGAAACAATCACAATTGGATCTAGAGGCATTTCTTTACAGTCCCATTTTTGGATGCTTAAAGTATAGTATTAATAGGTACTTTAAAGGCATTCTAATAATTGAATAACTCATTTTTATAGTTGTATATCAATATAGTATTAGTAAAAAAAATTACTCGTAGATAGTTATTAGAATTAACCATCTGATTTTATATCTCTCAAAAGGCCTGGCTATATGAATTGGATAAAGCAATTTTCTCTTGAAAATGAGGTTGCAGTCATCACTGGTGCAGTAGGTGGCTTGGGTCGAGAGTTAGTCAAAATTTTATATGATGCTGGGGCCAGTCTTGTACTAGCTGATACCGATATAGCAAGTCTGCATTTATTTTCCAAGGAGATAGATCCTTTAGGTCAAAGAGTCCTTGTTCAGCAATGTGACGTTACCAATGAGAAGGATATTCTTCGCCTGATAGAAAAGGCAAATGATCATTTCCACAGAATTGATGTATTAGTCAATTGCGCAGGAGTTTTGGGATCAGATCACTTATTATTCGATCTTAAGGTAGCAGATTGGGATCGTGTATTTGATGTGAACTTAAAAGGTAGTTGGCTGGCTGCTACCCATATCTCTCAATACATGGTTGCACAACATATTGAGGGAAGAATTATTAGTATTTCATCTTCTCTGGGGTTGCGCTCACAACTCAAGCGCGTACCCTACGCAAGTTCTAAGGCTGCAGTAGAGCATCTAACACGGAACTTAGCGATGGAGTTGGTTCAATATCATATTAGAGTAAATTGTTTAGCCCCAGGCTGGATGAATACACCCATGGTAGAGGGCATCTTAGATGGCCCAGATGGGAAAAAATGGCGCGCGGCTATTCCGATGGGCCGTGCTGCAGATCCATCTGAATTGGCCGGTCCATTGATCTTGCTTGCCTCTAAGGCATCAAGTTATATGACAGGAACTATTCTGCGAGTAGACGGTGGTTATGCCTATTGCGGGATTGAGTTACCAGAATAAGTCTTTTAGTAAGACTTGAATGTTAATAATCTGCACGAACATACCCTTAAGCAAAAAACCCTTAGCAGCTAAAGTTAAACCTTAAGGGTTTTTTGCGGGTATTGAGGAGACTTTGCTACTACTAGAGTAGCGGGGCAGTTAAAGAAGACTTAACCACCATATGTTTTCATTTCTTCTTGAGTAATGAAACCATCTCCATTTTTATCAATCGTTTTGAAGTCACCTTCAGGAATACCGTAGGCTTTTGCCTCATCGCGAGATATTTTTCCATCACCGTCGGTATCGATTGCTTTTAGCTCTTCAGCGGAAAGTTTTCCATCTCGATTACCGTCTAGCTTGGAAAGCCAACCTGGTTTAGCCTTATCTGGTGATGAACCACTTTTCATACCGTTCACTAAAAAATAGGAAGCAATTGCCAAGACAACCACAATAATTATAACTTTTGATATTTTCATAGTCCTAACCTGTTAGTTATTGAAGGATGTATATCTTTTTTCTACACTCTAATTCTCAGGCAAGACGCACAACAACAATCAGGCTAAAAAAAGAGTTTTGTTGTGAACAGAATGCCAATGAATTTGGTTTAGGTCAAATACTTTATAAGTTGTTTTGATCATAACCTAGGGTTACCCCTTGCACTATTAATGAGGCTTATTTTCAAATATTAGCTATTGATGGCTTATGCCCCTAACCAGCCCCTCAATCATCGCTTAGCGTAATCAAAGACCTATAGAGGCTAATCACAGATCCAGAGGAGAAAAACAAAAATGCCTTAGTAGTTTCTCCTAAGTCATTGATTTCATTAGTACACCCACTAGGACTTGGGCCTAGGACCAAAGAGTAATGAGGGCTTAAACTTCATTAATATAGCCATCACTACTCACATCCTTCTGAAAAGCTTATATGCAGCTACTTTCAAATCCCTTTCGCGCCCTAGTCATTGGCTCCTCTGGAAGTATTGGTGCTGCGTTTATGGAGCTTCTTCAAAAGAATCCCTCATGTTCAGATGTTGTAGGAATTCATC
>Ga0114974_10001146_pt1 | contig 21084 bp, 9 predicted proteins | sample S_130206_EF_Meta_FD_87318 | JGI IMG/M metagenome (GOLD analysis project Ga0114974, IMG submission 87318) | Freshwater microbial communities from Lake Simoncouche, Canada to study carbon cycling - S_130206_EF_MetaG | ecosystem: Environmental > Aquatic > Freshwater > Lake | place: Lake... | reverse complement strand
TGTTCAAATGTAGCTTTCACGAATCTCTCTTCAAGTGGAAAACTCGTTTTTGCAACCGCTTTCCAATAGTCTGTGTCTCGACGAGCACTAAGGGCATAGTGCTGACCGACAAAACTCACAAGCTGGTCCCACTGCCATTTGCATATATGATTGAAAGAGTCTCTGTCGTGTTGGTTCGGAGGAGCCCCTCTGAAGAGGATCCTCAAGAGATTCGATGAGAATTCGTGTGAAAACCAAAGTCCGGTCGACTCGAGTGGCTCGATGAATCCAGCCGAAAGACCAACAGCGACTACATTCTTCACCCAAATTCTCTCGTGAATTCCATTCTTCATCTGAATCTTCTTGTATTCGAGTGTCTCTGGGTCTCGTCCACCCTTTTTCAGGTGTGCTTTAAACTCATCGAGCGCCTGGTCATCCGTGATAAACTTGTTCGAATAGACATATCCGGTACCAATTCGCGACCAGAGTGGAATATTCCAGACCCACCCATTTCCGAGTGCAGTGCAGTTGGTGACCGACTCGAGCTCTTTCTCCTTATCGATGTACTGGATGTGAGTGGCCCAGGCCATGTTGTTCGGCAAAACATTCGAATAGTCCTTGAAAGGCTCATTGAGAGCCCCTTCAAGCAAAAGAGATTTGAATCCCGTACAATCAATGAAAAGATCCGCCTCCACCTTGTGACCATCTGGAAGCTCGAGATACTTGATTCCATTCTCATCCGTCTCAATGTGAGTCACATCCATTTCAATACGCTCGACTCCTTTCGGTTTGCAGTAATTCTCCCAAAGCCACGGGCCAAACTTGGAGGCGTCAAAGTGGAGTGCGTGAGAATTGTGTGGGAACGAAATAGAATCCTTCTTAAACTTTTTCTGACGAATAAGAGCCATGTTCGCAAAGAATGTATCCGAGAATGGGTGGTGTCTTTCCTGATCAATGAATGCGCGTTTCGACCAGGACTCAAAATACTTTTTCTCAATGCCAAAAGTTCCGAACGGATAGTAAAAGTTGTGCCCGGGCATCAAAAAGTCTTCAAATTTAATTGCCAGTTTGTATGAAGCATCTGTATCTTTCATCATATCTTCCGGATTGATTCCCATGAGGTTCATCCATTCGATAAAGCCGTCAATTGTCGACTCACCAACACCAACTTTGGGAACTGTAGGTGATTCGATGACAGTCACTTCAGCTCCAGGTACACCTATCAAAGTAGTAGCTGCGATCCACCCTGAAGATCCTCCACCGACTATAACAATCTTCATTAAAAACTGACTGTATTATTTTTGTTATTGAAAGGGCGCACCGGTAGCCCACGCTACAAGAGAATATCTCGTTCCATTCGTGATGGGGGTTACTTGGTGACGTACTATAGAGGGAAATAACGTCACAGTTCCTTTTTCACGACTTGCCGTCAGAAATTCTTCATCAGAATTACCAAACAGTAAATCTCCTCCACTATATGACTTGTCATCCGTGAGCTGAACAGTCAGACTTATTTTCCGTATACATGTGTCCGGAGATGGCCCAACATCCACATGCCATTTGTAGTAATCACCCTTTTCATATTTTGTAAACTGAATATTTTGAAACCGATTCTCAAGATTGAATTTGAATTTCTCAGTATTGAAATATTCAACCAGACTAGCAAGTCTCATATAGATCCAGTCAGTTTCGTTTGATGGTTCGATGAAATAGTTTTTACTCGACCGTGCGTTTCCACTCTTAACAGTTCCACTGCTGACACACTTTTTCGAGTATTCTCTTACAAGTCTGTCACACTCTTCTAGAGTGAATATATTAGGAACACTGTAATAAGATCCCAGGTCCATTAAAGAATTGTGACTTTAATTCTTTAATGTCCGTATCGTGCCATAGTAATATTTTTACAATCGACAAAATAAATACAATCTTCAAAACTATATTCAGCAAAGAAAATGAATCAAAGTGGTCGATTAATAAACATTTTTGGGTAGATGGTATAAAGGATAAATCAATAGGTGTAGTGTCTATTTTTAGAATAGAGGGTCCTCTTCGCGTTATGATCGAAAAGGTTCTATCAAAGTTTTTAAAACCTGGCGAACAATTCCAGTATATTCATTACTATGAATGGAATCAGATGAGTCAGATTAACTGGCATTCGGACGCTGATAAAAAGGCGGCTATAACAGTCTACCTAAATGAGAAGTGGGATCCTAACTGGGGTGGATTTTTCTGTTGGCAAGACCCTTCGGCAAATGGCCATCTCATTGTTCCAAAATTTAATACAGCCGTGGTCGTTCGGGATAATCCTCCTCACCATGTTTCACTTATAAGCCCTTATGCGCCAGTTCGAAAAACTCTTCAAATCTGGATAACCGAAGCTCAAGTGCCTCGCGCTTTGCAGTCTCCTCCTTTAGAGCCTGTATTAGAAGAGCAGTAATATTTCCGTAAGAAACTGTGTAAAACCCGTCATCCCCTATGTTCACCACTTCTGGTAAAACTTCGAGCATATCCTGGGCCAGAACACCAACCTGGCGAGGAAGTTTGGTGTCGGTTCGCTCGTAAGTGTAACCAGTAACCTTCTTCACCTTTTCGATAGCATTCTCAATAGGCTGAAGATCAGTCTTGAATCGGGCGTCAGAGTTACACGCCACGCTTCCGGTCGCCGTAAAGTTACCTGAACGGTCCATGGTAAACAGTGTCCCGGTCGACATATCCCACGAGGCCCTAAATACCAAATTCTGATTCGAACCCAATATGCCGTGTGAAAAGCCAGCCACACCTGATACGTCATACGAATAGTATGCGTACCGCGCACTTGCGCCATTAATACGTACTGCACACGAAGCATCCTGGCTGGCAGCAGATGTTGGATTGTAAAAGTAAGCCTGACCGGTGCTTGGTGCATTAGTTCCTTGTGCGTAGCTCGTCTGGATCGTACCCGATGATGTAATAGCCCCAGAACCAATCGTTCCAATGTTTGTCAAGTTTCTGGACGCGTCAATTACGGTCGTACCGACCACCTGATAAACTGCCGATCCGGATGTGTTATGAGCGGTCGATGCTGTGAGTGTTGTTCCGGATATTGTCGATGACGATGTAATAGCCCCAGAACCAATCGTCCCAATGTTTGTCAAGTTTCTGGATGCGTCAATTACGGTCGTACCGACCACCTGGTAAACAGCACTTCCTGATGTATTAAACAAGGTTGATGCCGTTACTGATGTGGCCGTGATAGCCCCAGATCCGATAGTACCTATATTTGTCAAGTTTCTGGACGCGTCAATTACGGTCGTACCGACCACCTGGTAAACAGCACTTCCTGATGTATTAAACAAGGTTGATGCCGCAATGGTCGCACCTGAAAAATTACGGGACGCATCAATAACAGTCGTACCAGAAATTGCAATAGCACCACCAACATCCAATTTTGTAGCTGGCTGTATACCTATGCCAACATTACCAGAGCCGTTAACCACAAAAGCAATTGCCGAGACTGAAACACCGCTCTGATTATACACCTGGACAGCCAGGTAATCGTTTGTTGAAGTAGTACTCTGTGTATGGTTGAACTGATAAGCAAATGCCGAAGATGTGTAATTTACGGCAGCTATTGGGTCACGATTGAAACCCAAGTATGTGCTGTTCAGAATCAGACGCTCTGCGGCCGAGCCAAAAACGGCCGAGCCGAGAACGTCCAAAGTTCTGGTCGGGGCTGTATTACAAAAGACGCCCAGATTACCTCCAAAAACTCCCTGACCAAGAGCAGAGAATGTCGAGTTCACATTCGTTGTCGAGTTGATATTCATCGTACCGACAATGGTTGTCGCACCGACAATGTTCGATGTAGTTGTCACATTCAGACTCTGTAGGTTGGTAAGACCGGCCGAGAAACTGGACGCGACGTTAGTCACGCCAGTGATATTGGCAGTCGAGTTCAGGTTTGTCGCACCAAGTACGTTTGAGTTACGATTCACGATGCTATCGAACCCGACAATCAAAGACTGAACGTTCGATGCGGCCGCCGAGAAACTTCCCACCACGTTTGCGTAGCCACCGATATTCGCAAAGCTGCCTACCCAGATGTTAGAGGTGATCACAGCGTTACCAATGACTGCCAGGTTAGACAGAGGGGTAGATGTTCCGAAACCGACATTGCCGTCCAGAATCAGACCATTGATCGGAGCGGCAACCCCAGTCGCGCCATAGGTACCGAAAGAGGCATTACCGGCCAGGGACATCTTCGAGTTGGGTGAGGTCGTCCCGATACCGACCGATGACAAGACCCAAATGTTTGCACTGCCGGCGGTGTTAATCCAGGGTGCAGTCAGATTGAGTGACTGTGGCACGAAAGTGCCATACGCGCTAACTCCAAGATAGGTTCCCGATGTTGTCCCGATTGTGGCGTAGGTTGGCGCGATAGAAACTGCGTTGACCGGTGAGTACACATCAATGTAATAGTACAAACTCTGGTCGACGACCGTTATAGGTATGCTGAAATCAACGTTCGAAGCCTGTGTATAAACATAGCTGTAAGCCTTGGTCGTGGGATGTGTATCAGTCACGGCTGATCCTACTGCAATCTTTGAAATAGACTGACCAGATGCCAAAAGACCACTCAGGAGGTACGTACCTGGAACCTGGAACTTGATATTACCACCGGCCGAAACCGATATGAAAGCGGACGTTCCTGCAATGCTAAAGGGAGTGAGGCTGAACGAAAAGGCGTTGCCGTTTGCGTCGTTCGAGAATGGACCTGTAAGTGAAATGGTCGAAGGATTGTTCAAGAAAAGACCACCGATTGATCCGAGAGCACCGGTTGTCGAGAAAATGTTGCCTTGGACGACCAAGTTACCGGCGACGATAACGTTTCCGGCGTTGAACCCACTGGCCCCCGAAACGATGTTCGACCCGATGATGACATTTCCAGGGGTAGAGATGTTTCCAAAGGCATTCATAGTCTGCCCAATGTTCACCGTGCCTTTCAGGTTCGAGTTAGTCTCGACGACCAGGTTGCCGTAAATACCAAGCTGCGCGAGATTGGATGTACCGGGAATGACGAGAGAATTGATGTTCGAAAGGGAATTGATATTCGTCTGACCCTGGATAGTGAGACCCTGCTGCAGGATCGAGTCAGTCTGGACATTCATCTTGTAGAGGTTCGCCGCCAGACCGACCGAAAAGTAGTTGGCGACATTCATGTTCGCGAACGTGTTGATGTTTCCTTGGACCGATAAGCCGGACAAGGCGTTTGCCTGGCCGGTCATGACAGTCTGACCTTGGAGGTTCGAAAGACCACCGACTGTTAGGGTCGAGTAGACGTTTGTCTGGCCAGTAACTCCAAAGGTATTCATCATGACTACGTTCGACAGGATATTGGTCGTGCCTACGACGTTGACCGTCCCCATGAAATAGCTGTTCGAGCTGGCAACGTTGTGGCTCGTGCCAAAGATGTTCGAGTTTCCCAGGATTGTCTGGTTACCGACAAAGTTTGAGGTGCTCGTCACATTGAGCAGACCGACGTTCGCAAAGCCGTTGACCGAGAGGTTCGAGGCTGTGTTGATGTTGGCCGAAACGTTGAGCGTCGAGAGGAGCCAGGCTGCGCCTTGGACTCCGAGCGTCGAAAGCAGGTTCGCTGCACCGGTCATTACGGATGTACTCTGCAGATTGGTTGCACCACCGACCGTCAAGGTCGAGATCAGGTTGGCAGCCCCGACGACTGTGGTCGCTTGGAGGATGTTCGCCTGGCCTGCCACGTTTAGTGTGAACAGGTTAGACGTCCCGTAGCTGTTGATGTTGCCAAAGTAGACATTGCCAAGGTGTTGAGTATTGGCCAGGAAGGTGGTGTTGGCCAGGAAGTTGGCCGTACTCGCCACGTTGAGACTGGTCAAATTTGACACTCCTGAGACGTTCAGTGCCCCTGTCAAATTTGAATAAGCGCCCAGGACTATGAGATTCGCCTGTGACACTGTGTTGCCGATGATATTCGCATCACCTATAGTTGCGATTATAGGCATCGTATCTACTTGTGAGCTACATTTATTTCTGACTTAGTACTCCACGATAACAAGTCCCTGGAATCCAGTGCCACCATTTGGATTTGTACCGTTTCCGCCTCCCGCCCCACCCCCACTCCCATAATATGTCGCATCATATCCAGCACCGGTTCCGTTTCCGGCTCCACCACCGCCAGATCCACCCGAAGAAACACCAGAGCCGCGAAGGCTTCCACCACCGCCACCACAATACGTCTTAGTCATTCCCATGATTGTGATACTGCGACCGGCTCCACCGTTTCCGGCCACAGATGAAGATGAGTTTGCACCAACACCTCCAGCTCCTCCACCACCACCTCCTATAAAAGGATTTGCGCTATATCCTTGACCACCAGCATTTCCCTGACCAGAAGTACCGGAACCAACAAATGTATTACCAGAGGGTGTACCGTGACTTCCACCACCACCAGACCCACCTGAACGAGGATCGCTCTGGTATGGGTAGATCGAAGCTGTATTAGCTTCGGCACCACCTGCTCCTCCACCGATAGCTGTAGCTGTTCCGAAAACGGAATTTTCACCATTCTGCACGAGCGAGTAACGTCTCGAGCCATAACCTCCCTTGCCAACAATAACCTGGATCCAGGTACCTGCGGTCACTGCGTATCCAGTTTGGTAAATGAGGCCACCGGCACCACCTCCACCACCTTGCCAGCCACCACCACCGCCGCCACCGCCGGCAATTACCAATATGTTGACTGTTGTAATTCCTGCTGGGACGCGCCACATTCCACTGCGTGTAAATATCTGTCCACGACCTGTTGGTGTTGGGTTTACTAGAGGTGATGGCAGATCATACTTGGGTGCGAAACGACGATACGTCTCGACAAGTTCTTCGTCGGACAACTCGCGATTGTACCAAAAGGCATTTGCAATTTGTCCCCAGTACTGACCAGGTCCAGTTGTCGACGGAGGTTGCCAATACGACCCAAGTGCAAAAAATCCATTACCTAAATTGGCTCGGCCATCCGTTATGATTCCGGTAGGGAAACATGGAGCGGTGGATGGATTAAAGTAGTATTGGTAGTATGGACTTTGTGTAGAGTATTTCCAGACGTGCATATTGAAACGAGTATAAACCTGGTCAAGTGACGAGATGTCCACATTCGCGTCACACTTTATGAATCCACCATTAATATTGTTGTAGAGACCTAGTCGGTTTGTTCCTGCCTCTATGATGATATGATGATGATACTGGTAACCTCTGAGGAGGGTTCGCCAATCACCCGTCGAGTTCTTTACGGTCGAAAATATGACCAAGGTGTTGTGGGTTGAAAATGGTGTATCAACATTTGTACTAAGACCGGACGTGTATGATGTGCTAAAATTCATGTATTGAAATTGTGCAGAAGACGGAGTATATGCAGCTGTGTTGTTTAAATTAAAATTTAGGGCATAAGGACTCCGATCCTTCCAGCTCGTTCCATTGAGCGCATTGAGATATTCATTCGCATCCAATGAAACGACGAGACCCTCTTGGATCGGGATGGGAATCTTAAATCGGGTCGCCAAGTAATCTTCAACCTGTTGAACCTCCTTGGTTGAAAGGGTCCGGTTGTAGACAAGTGCGACTTGGTTTGCCCATCCACCAGTACTTGGCTCCTGGTCAGGTCTGTGCAAAGCAATCTGAGAATCATACGTTATACCATAGTAGCCAGCTGGTGAATCACCTGGAAGAGATCCAAAAAGAGCGTGATTCATAGTCAAGGATCTTAGGACAGAGTTTTGATCCGTTGAAAGAAGCCATTGAGGTGTTCCCGAAGGGTAAGGGTAATAATTTGAGTAATTCTGAAGCCAACCTTGGTGAAAAGCAATTCCTTGGTACCCACTCCAGTGTCCCGAAAGCCAGTTTTGCGTACGACCTGTAAAAATACGAGCGCCGTACGTGTTGTTATTGTACCGAGTCAAGTGGAAAAGAGTATAGGTCGAAGGCAAGACTCCGCTTGGAAAGTCGATTCCGGCGGTCGAACTTCCGTAAAGGACCGGAAGAGTCTTGGACGCATTCATGAGTGTGTTTTCTATAAGCAGACGATCCGTATCCGATAGACTGCTCCCAAATATCCATACATCATAGATAGTGCCGTTGAAGTATTCAGTTGCGACTGTTCTGCCAATTGTTTCATTCCCAGCAACACCAGTCCATCCAGATCGAGCCCCTGAATTGATTTGTACACTATTCAAGAAAACATATGTCGTTCCTGCGGTTGTAGGACCATCATATCGAAATGTGACAGTATTTTCGGGTCTGTAAACTGCGGACCCCGCACCGACATCATTTCCGGACCAATAGTTCCAATACCCATATGTACCATCAAGACGGAGATTATTTGCCTGATTCGTAATATTTCCGTTTCCACCAGCCCCAATAATACCACCACCTGCATTAGCGGCATATCCGTGACGAGCAATGAATGTGTATGTAACATTCATAGGCACAGTTCCGTTCGGTAAATTCAGGAACAACGACGAATTAAAGTCGATGCGTTTAGATGCTGCTCGGTAGATTGGCTGAGACGCGGTGGTTCCTTGAGTCGCATGTCGTCCTTGACCAGATTGATCATACCAAGTTGCGATATAGGGCAAAGCCATCCCGAGCCATTCGGTCAAAGACTGGCCAGTGGCGCCTACGGCCGTTCCGAGATCACCGTTCCCGTTTGCGTAAAAGTCTTGGGTCACGTTGTCACTTCCTCGGCGAATATTGAATGTAGGACCTGTGTAATTGGTGTTGATTCGGCGACACGAGTAGATTCCACGGACACCTGATTGTGCACCTGCTGAAAGACTCGTGAAAAGACCTTCCATATTTGTGGTTGATGACAAAGTAGGTGTTCCGTATTTGGTAACGGCATTATATGATCCCAACGAATCAGTCCATTGACTTCCTGTCCAGTTTTCTGGGGCGTACGAAGCAATCAGCCCGTTTCGCCAATTGGGAATGTGGGTTGTTTTCCAAAACAGGTCATAGTCTGGTGCCGTCGTTATACTCGAGGCTGTTAGGGTCATCAGGGATGTGCTCATGGTTATCACCTCGGACATGTACCCGTTGAAAGAACGATCCATAAGCCAGTTCCACGAGTAATCAACATTACCAATGTGAGTTATTTGAAGTTGGGAATTTGAATTGCGACTGGCGCACATAGTATGCCATGCACCATCGCTATTTGTCATGTAAGTTGAGGCCGCATTGTAAGTTCCTTCGTAGATTGCGTAGCCTCCAGGATTCAAAAAATCGTTTCCATCACCCGAATTTAAATTATTATTCAGAAACCGAACACCTTGATTATCAGTATTTGTAACTAAAAGAGATTGCCACGTAGCTGCAATTGTTCGGTAATTTATCATACATGAAGCTACCGACTGAGCCGTCATTGTAAATCCGTAGTAAGATGAGGCGGACGCAGACCCGTTCGGAAAGTAAATGACGTACTTTCCAGATCCTCCGGGGTCGAGAACGAGCTGAGGCGGGTTTCCACCGGATGTGGACGTCGCAAGAGCATTGCGTGTCGGAGTCAAAGACTGGCGACCGAAAATATCGACCTGAGACATAGACCAAAGGCCGTATGTGTTTGCCGGATTGATTGTACGAGCTATAAGACGAAAATATGAATAGGACGAAGTGATATTGATTTTAATGCTGCGTTCACTTGTGTACACCAAATCAGTATCGGAATTAAGCAAAGTCCATGTTGTGCCGTCGTTCGATCCTGCAAAGACGTGACTCGTTTCATTTCTGGACAGAGACATTCGGCGTCTGTATCCTGTTGGATAAATTGCATACGGCAACTGAAGCTGAACCCAACCACCAGTATAAGCCGTGCCGCTCACAGTGGTTGATGTTGTCCCTGTGTAAACACCTGTTGAACCGTTCCACGAATCTGGTGGAGCATATGCACTTGTATAAGATGTCTGATCTCCAGACATGTTAAAAAGTGCAAAAACACCTTCAGCAGTATTATACTGAGAAGATCCCGAGTAAGTATACGATCCATTACCGTAAGGCGCTCCCGATAAAGTGAGCGACGCTGGATTGGCTGTTCCCGCAGCTGCAAGACTCACCGGTGGATATCTCAGTTCATTCATGTCGTTTTGGGCTTGATCGTACCAGATGAGCACAGAACCAGTTGCCGCACCGATCCATGTGGAATACAAGAGCCCTGTCGCATCTCTGAGCGTACCGTTAGCGTCCGAGTAAAAGTCCAGAACCGCATTATCGGACGAACGTCTCACATTCACGACAGGACCTGTATAATCCGGATTGGCGAGTTTCATCGAGTACAAACCTTGGATTGAGTCTTGCACAGACTTTGAGAATCGTCTCGGAACAGCAGTCGGTGTTCCTCGGGTCTTGGAGGCGACCACCACACCACCCTTGGACGGCTGATTCAGGTTGTGTGTATTCAGATCACTCGCACTGAACCCACTTGAATTTGTTCTACCGGTCGCGGCCCGCAAGTCGGACCACTTGATAGGCCCAGTGAGTGGAATATCGGCCATTTATATTGTGAAAGAAATATAAATGAGCGAATCTAATTCAAGCTTCTGGAGCATGTTTCGCAGTATGCGCAATGGAGATCTCATGGCGTGCGATTGGACCCAGCTTCCGGACGCCAAGTTGTCGGACGAAGATAAAGTGGCGTGGACCGAGTATCGCCAAAAACTCAGGGATTTGCCAAACGGTGTTACGGACCCTTTTCCATATGTTTCAATTCCCAAACCAAATTGGCTCTGGCCTTGCCCGCCAGGCCAGACGCCTATCGACCCTCCTCCAGAGCCCGAACCCGCTCCTCCAATCGACACCTCAAATGTCGTTCCTCTTTCAGGGCCTCAATAAGCAAAGGAACTAGTTTTTCGTACTGGACAGTCAGGTAGTTCTGGCCAGATTGGTTTTCGGCATCGAATGGAGCTGGCCGGACAGCCTCTGGTAGAACTTTCTGGACCTGTTGGGCCGAGACACCGACCCGTTGGTAATCATCCTTGAAACCGAACGACTGTGCAAGCTCATTATTCCGGTAAGTGAACGTTTCGAGGGAACACACCTTGTCGAGGGCATTCTCTAGTGTCCCCGTCTTGGTCTTGAGACGCTCGTCGGAGTACAAAGCGGTGATATCACCAGAGGCGCCGATAGTACCGGCAACTTGGAGATCATAACTCCCCGGTGCGACTTTAACACCAAGTTTAGAATTAATAACATATCCCGTATATCCATTTTCTACTTGAAGAACTAAATTGACGGAATCATATTGCCACCCTATATACCCAACTCGTGTGTTATCGGCTTTATAGAACGCCAGATATCCTGGAATTGTGGTTATGCCCGTATTCATCTGTACATAACCTTGTGTTCCATCAGCGTTGTATATATTTCCTCTTACTCGAGCAGCTCCGTTAACATCTAAAGGTTGAGAGGGACTCGCCGTCCCGATGCCGACGTTGCCACCATTCAGATATGAATTACCACTTGTATTGAGATAAACAATCTTAGTACCTTGGTGACTCACTGCAAATCCACGCACACCTGCTCCGGTATTAGTCATCCACTCGAGGTCTCCATCAGCGGGCGAATACAACTTTTTATCAGCAGCGTTCAAACCTGTTCCATTCCATCGAATATCTGTACGTGTTGCTATTGTTCCATTTACATCTAACAAGTACCAAGGATTCGTCGTCCCGATGCCGACATTACCGTTTGAAGATTTCAGATAAATGGAAGGAGAATCAGATGCAGCAGAAAGTCGGAGATCGCCATCATCATTACGGAATGTGCATGTCTTGACGCCTCCGTCAGTTGTACGTGTCGATGAGTTTTTGAATATATACGCAGATCCTGTATCTGTCTGCCACTGCATATATGAGTATGCGGTTGAACCACCATTTACATTCTGAGAAATAACAGCTCCAGCACCACCATTTACATTTTGACTTGAAATTATACCAGCACTTGCACCTATGTTACCAATAACTTGAAAAGTGTATGAAAAAGCTGTTCCTGTTGGTACATTCACACCAACGTTACCACCGAGTGGATTCAAAGTAAGATTGTAATTACTTGTTCCAATTCCGGTCGCACTTCCTCCAGCTTTGACTTGAATACTTCCAGTGTTTGAATTCACGGATCCGGCTGTATTTCCGAGGATCATAGCAACGTCCGCATTATAAATTCCTATTCCAGTTGTTGCACTTGTGGCCGGAACCCATAAAGCGGTTTGAGGTGTTGTTACACCTATACCAACGTTACCAGTTGTAGTAACTGTTACGAGATTAGAACCGGCTGTCCCAGGTTCCGAGTTTGCACTTGTGTTTCTAATTTGGAATGTAGAATTCTGATTAAAGATTGAAAAATGTGCAGTGCCGTCACCACGCCATTTCACTTCACTATTTGTTAAATAAATAGATGATCCAACCGTGCTACCGGCTCGTACTATACCAGATACATCGAGTGTATACCCAGGGTTAGTCGTCCCGATACCAACATTTCCTATAAAGTACAGAGAGGTCGTTCCAGTCCACTGGCTTCCTATATAGGCTGATCCGTTTTGACGGAACGTACCTGTAAAATTAATGTCGCCAGTCACGTCGAGAGCATATCCAGGGTTTGTCTTTCCTATGCCGACATTACCACTCGGATTGATGATCAAAGAGGTCGAACTTGTCGAGGTCTGGAACGAGGCGACATTTCCGGCGCCCAGCTGCTGAACAGTAAATGCATTTCCGGCTGTTGAACTGCCAGTCAGAAATACATTTGAAGCCAATATACTCATAGGCTGAGTAGGAGCGCCTTGAGTGAAGCTCATCTAAGTTTAGTGGAGATTATCTTGTTACGATAACATACCCCATTCCCAAATTTGTAGCCGAGCTTGAAGTGAATGTACCCACTGTATATGAACCACCCCCTCCACCTCCCTCACCGTTTCCTTGATTTGCACCTCCACCACCGCCAGAATACCCTCCGCCGCCACCGGCACCAGCTCCTCCGTTACTTCCACCACTGCCACCCCCACCAAACCCTCCCGGACTGTTCCCTCCGATCGCACCATTTCCGCCATTAATAAATGCCTTTGCCGGTGTCACGGAGTTTCCATTTGCCGTGTTGACATTTCCGTTACCATTAAATCCGGCCCCGCCATCTCCTCCGTATCCTTGGAGATTTCCACCTCCACCAGCTCCGTTTACTCCAGCCGTACCACCATTTCCGTCTCGCCCAACCGAACCAGAAGTTCCGAGTTGACCATCGTCGCCTTTTCCAGTTCCGTTTCTGTACGGATCACCAGTTGTTCCAGCTCCTAAGGTGGCTCCACCTGGATCACCTCCGTGACCTCCGCCACCACCTGCAGCGAGTAACAAAGTTGAAGTTGTCTCGTTGTATACAAAAGATCCTCCACATCCTCCACATCGAGCAAATACACCAGACTGGCCACGCGTGCCCTGTTGACCAACCAATATACGAAGAATGTGTCCGGCTGTCAATGCTATAGTCGACGTTCCAACTGCACCGTACGATATATAGTTTACGTTATATGGTGGACCCGATGTATTGTTTAGATGCTGGACACCAGCCCCTGCAACAGTGAACGTATACGACCCAGATTCGGGGACAGTCCATCTCTGCATGCCGGCACTTGTTCCTGTACCAAGAACCATCGCATACCCGGTTCCGAACCCCGGATTACTTGCTCCGTATGTAATTGATGTAGGTCCGTTTGTTCCAGTGGCGCTCATATTCGTAAATGTAAATGGGTAAGTCATAGAGTACAAACCAGACCCCGCGACAAACTGGACAACTGTTGTCAAGCCGGCGCGGTTTGTGGCGGTCACTGTAAACAACGTAGATGTCACACCTGAAGCAACCGTAAGAGTCATGCCATAGTCCGTCGTACTTGTCAAATTCAACCCGGTGTCAGTTGGACCAAAAGTCCAGGTGATCCCATTTGCAGGTTGGTTGGCTGTTTGTAAAATAGTAACGGTCTGACCAACTGTTAATTGAAGAGTTCCCGGATTCGTAAGGACCGGTGTGAGGGGTGGGCGACTTGTGAATTGGATCGTACCAGCCGATGCCAGACGCATGCTCGTCTGATAGTACTGCGTCGCCAGCGAAAGTACAGTTGTTCCACCGGATACATAGGACGGACTCGCCAGTCCGAAGGGGGCTGCGGCCGGTGTGAAGCTGGTCGTCGGGATCGTTCCTCCGCGAGTTACGCGCAAATCCTGGATGTAGCCGTTCCAGGCGTATGTCTGGCCAAAGCCGGCATTCAATGGAGAATTACCTATAAATGTATTTACACTTGAATACCGGGCAGGGTTACTTACAGTTGCTGTAGTACCAATGGTCCCATTCAACCATATATAGGCCGTCTGATTCAAAGTGCTATAACCAAATGCGACGTGGTACCATTTTTTGATAGAAAGAGCAGTGCTTGTCGGTCTCAGAATACTTCCGTTCTGTGTGTACATATAAGATGTTAAAGTTCCGGTATTATCGGTATAAAGTCCATAATCTTGGACGGTAGGACCTGCATTTTCTCTTTCATAAATTGTTCCACCGTTTGTTGCACTAAAATTTGCGCCATTCCAGTACACCCATGCCTCTATAAACAGACTGGATGCACCCGGGTCAAAGTTTGTCGGATGAGTTGATGGAAATGTTATGTAGTTTCCATTAGTCCCCGGTAGATTCAGCAATGAAGGATTAAAGTACTGCTCAGCCAAACTCAGAACGGTCGATCCACCCGTGACATACGAAGGTACATTGAGGCGGAATGGAGCTTGGGCCGGTGTGAAGCTTGTCGTCGGGACGACTCCACCTTGGACCATTCTAAAATCTTGAATGTAGGCGTTGAGAGGAAGGAAAGTTCCCGAATTTCCAGCGCCGAATGTCATGTTTGAAGATGAACGAGCTCTCGCCGTACCAGAGAAAACACCGGCAGTTCCGACGACACCATTTACAAATCCGTATACCCTATTATTTGTTCTGTCAAAGGAACCAGCTACGTGATACCATGTCCCAGTTGCCAGTACAACATTATTCGTTGAGTTTATACCTGAACCTGCTGTATTCCAAACTCTAAACTGCATCGTTGAACCATAATTTACCAGAAGTCCCATATCTTCAGTACTCGCATCACTGACCGTGAAGACGAACCCATTCGTTGCAGAGTTGAGATATATCCAAGCCTCCACATAAATATTAGAAGTTGAAGGATCAGCTTTTGATGGAAAAAAAGGACCCAAATTCATAACATTTCCAGAAGTTCCCGGCAGCGAAAGTGCCGTATTACTGGTCGGTGCACCTCCATAAGTTATGGTTGCCGTTCCTTGGAGTTCGCGGTTGCTCACTCCAGATCCTGAACCATAAGTTACAGCGGCTGTGCCCTTGTAAACCTGGGCGTTGGTCGCCGTCAGGCTCATCTAATTTTAGGGGAGATTTTACTTGGCCTCGAGTGCGGCGAGGCGAGCCTCTAGATCCGCATTCTTTGCAGCGAGTTCTTTGACAGCCTCAACAAGAACAGGCACTAATTCACTGTAGTTGACCCCCATTCGCTGATCTGGATCAGTTGGTATATCACACGCTTCGGGAAATACCAAAGCAACCTCTTGTGCGATGAGTCCGAGATGTTCAGTCTTGACGGTATCTTCTTTGAGAGTATAAACGATCGTGCTCAAATTCGACAATAGAGGCAACACATTTGAAATGGGTCTGACTATGTCCTTGGAGCGAATGTCTGAAATTGTAACCCAATTTGTAGAACTTGTAAGAATATACGACCGAGTTGAGTAGGTCGTTCCGTCATAGGATCCCACCGACTGGCGCCCCTGCCCAGTGCTTCCATAAGAGAATACCAAAGAGTGTTCATATGCATTACCACCCATATCAGTTCCTAGACCCATGAACGCCTGCGCGTCGGCCGTCAAGTCATACGTTTGGAATCGCAATCCTCCACCAACTCCATTGTTTCCAATCATAATAGCCGGATTATTAGTACCACCACCAGCTATACGATTTACAACTAGTGGTTTGGTGGGATTTGTGATCCCGATGCCGACGTATGGATTATCACGCAGGATTGAAATAATTTCACTCCCTGCTTGTGAGGCCGAGTGCCTCTTTATACTCATACGCGATGCGGCCACGTTGGTGAATGAGAACCCATACGTGTCGTTGACCTCCATCATGCGAAACGCACATGAACTGGATGAAGCGATTCGTATAGTCCCACCATCAACTGCAAATGAACTGACGTCTAGTGTGTACCCTGGATTCGTCGTCCCGATCCCAACATTACCACCTTCCGCAATAGTCAACCTCCGACCATTATTTGTACCAAACCAGTGCGTGCGGAAGTGAAGCTTCTGACTGTAATTTCCAGTCAGGGTAGTATTTTCAATTTCCATACCGACTAACGGACCGTTTGCATCATTGACGTTGTAGTATCCCACATATCTGCTAGCAGACGTAGAATCGTAGCTACCAAGTGAAATACTTCCACCTCTTATATCCAGTAGCGCAGTAGGTGCTGTATTACCGATGCCTATCTGTGTAGCATTCACAAAAGGTACCGTCAATGTATCAAAATTGAATACTGTATTGGTCGAGTTTGATGTGAACCCCGATGTGACCACATTGCCGGTCACCTGCAGCGCGTTGACGCCTGGATTGGTCGTCCCGATACCGACACCTCCCTGGACTATGAGACCGTTGGTCGGGGCCAGGGTCGTTTGATAGCCGGACCCAATGCCGACGCCACCGCTCACGGTCAAGAGCGAACCGGGGTTGGTTGTTCCGATTCCGACGAAACCACTGGACAAGCACGTAAGCACGTTTCTGTTTGTTATTGTTCTGTTACGTATAGAAAAAATATCACTTGCATTTGCGTATAAGTCCCACCATGATGAGAGTGTTGTACCGGCTAGGTTATATTGTTTTAACTCTACAGCTGGATTTTGATTTACATCGGAATTTCTTGAGATACAAATCACACCATTTGACCCTATAATATTCAGTGCCCGGCCAGGATTCATCGTAGCATTCCCCACCTGATCACCGACCCCAAGTGCGTTACCAATGGACACGTCCCCCGTATTGTATGAAATCACCGATCCCGCCGTCGTCCACTGGGAGACTGCAGACCCTCCCAGTGTCGTGACTGTCCCTTTGACGATGCAGTTTCCGTTAATGTACACATCTGAAAATACGTTGGATTTCAGATATGCTGCCATCTAGTTTCTACAAATGTTTTTGTTAAGGATTCGAGTCCTCCGGACTCGGTTCTAGGCCTGAGCCTCGGACCAATACAGATTGTACGACGAAGTCGTAATGTTCTGGTTGAGAGACGAGGCCGCAATCATGAGCGTATCCGGACCATCCGGGTACATGCGATTTCCACCAATGACCGTGTTCGACAACTCCTTGAGCGAAGAAAGATCGATAGTAGTCTGGTTGTTTCCGATACAAAACATGGAAAAGATGCGCTCACCAGAACCGGCCGTGTAACCTCCGCCAGACCAGCCCGAGGCATACTGCGTGAAACTGGGCTGACCTCCCTGCGCGACCGCATTGATCGGGAGCCAAGTAAATGTTGTCGCATCAAAACCAGCCGGGTTCAAAATTCCAAGAATGTTCAGAGTTCCGTTCGCGCCTACACACGTCGCGTCAAGCTTCTGGAGCAACAGCTGTGCACGATTCAAGAGATCACGGATGCCGATATCACCGACAATACCGTTACTGACGGACGGAGAGAGACGCAGGAAAAAGAGTGGAGTTGGTGCGGCGCCAGCTGTTAGAGTCGATGGATAGTTGAACTGATAGTTGAAGAAATAGCCACGATCCTGGTCAAACTGACCATCCATGATAAACGCCGAACCCCAGTGGGTCAGAGACGGCGAACAAGTACACGATACCAGATTGACTGATGCTCCGGTGGCGTGCGTCGCCGCCACACTCCCTGAAAATGTCTTATTCGTGTCCGCTATGTTGTAGGACAGAGTTGCGGCCCGACCCAAACCTGTCAAAGTAAAGGCGGTCTTTCCAGTGTACGAAATCAATTCCTGATCGATCATCACTGTTCCGGCTGTCGGCCAGTAAGTTGTCGTGTCTATCAGTGTCAGAGTTGAATCACCAGTTCCCATTGAACCAGCCAGTGTAGAAATTGCAGCATTACTCTCGTTCACGATCTCGTAACGGACAGGCATGTTACCGGTTCGCATATAGGCTTCATCGTTCACGTTATTATTGGCAATCCGGTGAATCATTGTCCATGCTCCGTTTACACCACGCATCATAAAGTCTACAAAACCAGCACCGTACCACGTGTACTGGATTCCAAGCATTTGCATGCGCGTAAGATCAACCGAATACCCACTTGGCCCGGTACCGTTCATCTTATCTCTATTCCACTCTGATTGAGGATAGCGGACTTCGATAATTTTGCAAGCTTTCACACCGGTCGTGATATTTGAGGCGCCGCGGAACGGTGGGTTGAATGTCAGAGAAGTCTGGGACGCAATACTGGTGATCGTATGAGTCATACCACGAATCGTAATACGCTGACCGACTTTCAGCTGATCCTGGAATCGAGCGCTCGCATCACCAGTCAAAGTCTGACTGTTTACATTGACAGACACGAGTCCGGCCAACTGGAATGTACTCGAACGCTTGACGACCCAGAGAGTCTGGCCGTCGTACTCGAAAAACAGACCGTTCTGGTCCTCGAATATCCCGGCCCGGACACTCGACCCGTGCCAACTGCTCATCACGAATCGGGGCTGGTCACCAAGGACGGCAGTCGTCGCACCGAGTGCCTGTGTGGCCAGGAATGTCACGGTTGTCGACTCGGTAACACTTGCGATCGTGTATGTTCCGTTATAGCCCGAAGTAGTGACGCCGCGGATAATGATCGTCGCACCTTGCTGCGGTGCGCCGTGCGCAATATCCGTCACGCAAGTGATCGTCGCGCCTATAGATGTACTCGAGGCTGTCAAACTGACAATGTCATTATTCGGGCAGAAGAGTGTACCCGAAGACCACAAAAATCCCTTACCGGATTGGTACCGGAAAACTTTCTTGGACTGACGGCACACGTTCGAACCATATGCAGGTTGATTCGGGGACATGAGGACGCCACCATCAAACGGCCGATGGACCGTGTATGAGTATGGCTGGACGTACATAGACCCTCCGGTACCTGTTCCGGTGCCAGTCACTGAACTCTGAGATGTGAATGTAAATGTGGTCGCGGTCGGAACTGAATCGATGAAAAAGTTACCCTGAGTGCTCGTTCCGAGTGTTCCAGATACGGCCGTCCAAGATGTTGCCGCGATTGGGGTTCCGGGCATAAGGCCGTGGTTGGTCGTGGTTGTGACAGTCACAGTCGTACCAGTTTGGGACACTGAACCGGCCGATGCAGCAACTTGAATTTTCGCCTGACCGTTGTTAAAAATACCACCACGGCGCACAACCGTGTAGGCTGTAAAAATAGACCCACCACCAGTGGGTGCAACCGTACCACCCTTTGCAAAGTATGTGAAAGATGTCGATGGCGTACTTCCAGTCACCAAAAAGAACCCTTCGGCCCGATCAGCACTCTTGTTTGAGTTCGCCAAACCTGTAACAGTCACGACAGTTCCAACAGCCGGTGGAGTTGTCGTAAAAACTGTAATCGTCGAAGGAGTTGTCGTTGTTCCGTTTGTCTGAACATCAGTCACGACCAGATCCGTACCAGGAATTTCATAAAAGCTAGGCGTCTTGCGAACCTCCTGATAATTCTGCCACTTGGTAGCTTGGAGACCATATTCAAAATCGGCATCGATGACAGACTGGCCGAGCGATACACGCTGGCGTTCAATGGCATCGGTACCAAAGTCGTAAGGACGAGTTTGGTTATTAATGATGAACGGCATCCTATTAAACCCTTAGATAAAAGACCACTTGTTTCCGGCGCCCGTCCACATAAGTGTCACGGCCGTCCATGCGAGTTGAATCGAGACGCTCGTTTGACCGTCGATCGTATCCGATCCGGACATTTGGATTGTGATATTGTAAGCTGCATTGATTCCGGCCAAACCGGACTCGTCTTTGATCACGTAGAGCTTACCGCGAGTCAAAGTTGCTCCTTGGGGAATTGTGACCGTTCCGCCGTTTGACATTCCGATGTAATAGTCCGAACTGAGGACTGTGTAGGCGGTCGATTGGCCAGTGACAACCTGCGAAACTGTAACGGCCGCGGTCATCATCGGATTTGGTACGTACGAGGCCAGGGGAGTCACGCTTACGAATGTGCTCGTCGATTCGATCGACACAGATGTCGACGGTCCGAATGTCGCATCCAGGTAGTAATACTTGGTCGTATCCGTGACTGGAATTGGCAGGACGATCGATGTACTTGGGTCCTGGGTATATGTTGGGGCGTACTGGTAAATGTACGGACCGATGGTCGCCGGGAGGGATGCATCAGAAGATGTCGAGCCGATACCAACCTGCATGACTGTTTGGAGTGAAGGATTGAAGCATACTGTCACGTTATAGACACCAGCCTGCAAAAACTGCAAGTTGCCGTTCGGGCTTACTTGGATAATCGAGCTTGAACCGGTGGTTGTCCAGCCGGCTCCGGATGTCATGGTGACGTGATACGTGTTAGAAGCGCTCGACAAGGGGGTCGCTTGACCCAAAGGAGTTGCCAGAGTCGAGCCGGAAGTTGTCACGAGTAAACCGGCCGATGCATTCTGACCAGAGCTTATATAGGTTCCGAACGGAGCAATCTGGACATACGTACCATTCTGCGAACCACTGACACTCGATCCGGCTGTCAAGTAGTAAGTTCCGGAATTTGTTCCGCTCCGACAGAAGACATCGATGTAGTAGTAGTTTGCGATATTCTGGACGTTTATTGGTATTATGATTGCGTCGCTCGGGCTTGCGGCCGAAGATACTGTGTAGACATACGTATAAGCTGTTGTACTCACTGGGAAGGCTGATGTAGTATTTGTACCGAGAGCCACTTTGACCACTGGAGCATCCATGACGAAAACCATCACAAGCTGGTAAAGACCGGTCGCGCTAAAC
>Ga0114974_10001142_pt1 | contig 21120 bp, 27 predicted proteins | sample S_130206_EF_Meta_FD_87318 | JGI IMG/M metagenome (GOLD analysis project Ga0114974, IMG submission 87318) | Freshwater microbial communities from Lake Simoncouche, Canada to study carbon cycling - S_130206_EF_MetaG | ecosystem: Environmental > Aquatic > Freshwater > Lake | place: Lake... | reverse complement strand
TTTGGACCGCAGGGTTGACGACGGGAGCAGGAGGTGGAGTCGGTGCCTTCTTCTTCGCAATTCCAATCTGAATGGGTTTGGATTCCGCAGGTTGTTTGGGAATGACATTCAAAGTGGGTGGAGGTGGTGCTTGAACGGTCGCTCCTTGCATGAAGCTCATCAGTCCACTCAATGGATTGCTAGGTGCCTGTTGTTGTGTAGGCATTGGAACCTGTGCGGAACCACGCATAGTTTGGGATTGATTTTGCATGGCCGCAGAGGCTAACTGACGAGCAATATCTGGGTTCTGTCGCATAATCTCATCGATGTTTGGGATGGGTGCCTTGCGGGTCATTTGGTTGGTCAAGTGGACCATGTAAATCATCATACAGGTTCGCATGGGAATACGCACCATGGGGTGCATCTTCATGTTCTCACCATACAAGTCGTAGAGCTCCTCAAAGTCATCTTCCAAATCCACTACATTCATCTGTGCAGCTTCGGATAGACCATCCATTTGTAGTCCGAACGCTTTAAGGAATGAAACATGCTTGCTGCCGTATTCCAACGCAGACATTCCGGTCACAAACCATTCAGAGAACTGCTTGATGGTTGCGTCCATGGACTTCTCACGCCGAATGAAATCGAGCTCCATCTTCATCTCGTCCAAAGGGCTGTCGATGGTGAATCGCTTACGCATCGGAACGCCTAACTTGGAGAGACGCTCAAACTTTCGCAGAATCTCATATTTCTCTCGTTGAATGGCTTCCTCGGACATTCGCTTGGGCGGTGCGGGCGCATAGGGTTCAGCGTTGAAGTTTTCGAGTCCATCCAACTTGATAGGACCCGTTTCCTCAAAACTCGCAACCAGTCGAGGCGCAGGGGCTTCCGACGGCGCGGGTAGTTCATCAAAGTTAATCGTTGGAATATCAATGGTTTCCAAATCCGCCATGCCTCCCATCTTTGGATTCACGAGTAAGTCTGTATCCATTCTTATTAAGTTGTTTGGTTGTCGTTCTGAAAGTCTGAACGCGTATGTTCTAACACCCACAACCCTTGAAGAAAGCAATCTGCGAGGTCGTCCTTCTTGGGATGTTTCGCAAAGTGCTCTTGATTCTCTTGTGGAACCAGTTCATAAGCGTGTGTAATGCCTGTCTTCTTACGCCCCTTGTAGGTTCCCACCGAGTCTTCTACGGTGACGATATTGGAGAGTTTGTGCGTTGCCGATACACCTTCACTCTTGATACCCTTCATGGTGAAGTACATTTGAAGCATGGCTTGAACTGCATACATTCTGCGTTCAGGTTGGTTTTCCACGGCAACCAAGTGTGAGTCTTTCCACGAGGACGCTCGTTTATCCAAACACGCAACCAATGCAGGGGCTTGGTCCAAGACTGAACCGGAGAGTGCAGACGACACACACTTCTTCCAGGTGTTCTGCTTGCGATGGTTATAGATTAACTTCACAAGGTCTACCTTTTTGGTTGCATCGGTCGTCAGCCCTTCCTTGGCAAGTTCTTCGTGGAGTTGGTTTGGAGTCATCTTGTTGATTTCAGATTTAATTATCTTACCTCTCTTTTTCGGAACATGTTTCGCACATGCAAATGTGCCATTCGAAGCATGTTCGTAACGGGCTGAAGTGGGACATCGATGGCAGCGTACACCTCCAACCCCCGCGGCTTCTCCCAAGACATCAATGATGTTCCAATCTACAATTTTTACATCACTGCGACTGGTTCCTTCCAGCACGCAATAGGCCAGGTTGCGAATTCCTACATCAAAGGAAACTATCTTCATTGTTTATACTTACGCGGTTGCTTTAAGCAACGAAATCAATGCGGGTTTAGTATCACCCTTGCTGAAGGGAATACCGCGTTTGACGAGAATGTCTTGGAGTTCCTTCTTGGTCTTGCCGTCCAAGTCGTCTGTGTCCGGTCCCTCAATAAGTGTGGCTTGTGTAGTTTGGTCGGCCTCGGCTTCAACGGACACTCGGTCGTCCTCGTCGTCGGGAATGGGTGGAGACACGGTGTCTTCCGTTGTGGGTTGGACCTCTTCAACGGCCATGGGTTCAGGTGTCACAAAGGTAGGGCGCGATGCGAGTTCGCCAACCACCATGACAATACTATTCATGTTTTGGAACATGCGTGTCTGTTGCCAGTAGAGCCAACCTACCATACCGGCGAGAACTAACACCATGGATGCGAGCAGTGCGATTGCGGCTTGTTCAAATTCCATTTATTCCTTCACCAGAGGAAGTGTGGACTCTTTAAACGCCAACCAAGACTCTTTTCGTGCGTTCAGATAAATGCCAAGCAAGAAAGGAGGAGGATTCATGGAAGGTTTATGGGCGGGAACTGCGGTCTTTGCGGCTGCAAACTCAAAGACATTTGCAGGTTTCCTCGGTAAGTATATGGTCTATGCACTCATCCTTGTAGTTGCATTCATGATTCTTGCAATGCTTCTTCAAACATTCAGTGGTCCAAAGGAGAAGTTCAGCGTCACCGACATCAAGTGCCCTCAGGGTTCTACACCCACTGAGAAGTGCCCTGGTACAAACACTCCAGGATGCGTACACCCCAGTGGAAACTGTGAGGCTTCACTTGGTTAAGACGGACACGTGCAGTAACCGTCATCCATAACACCTCCTAAACGAGTACATTCAGCTGCACTTGGAATTACATCTTTAGACAATCGAGTTAACGGACATGCCTTTTCACGCACGGGTCGGTTCATGAAAAACAAGACAAATACGATAACCACAAACACAATTGCAAAGAGTTTGGAATACTTCATTTCTTACTCTTTCTGTAACAGTTTTTCCAAGGACGACATGAAGCTTTTTGCGTAAAACCCATACGTCTACAAGGTGTCTTCTTGCAGTATTTACGCGTCATCAACCGACCTCCACTTGGATTGTCATAGACGATTTGAGACGAGAGTGCTTCAAACTTTGCTTTCAAGTCCATGACTTTTGAGTTGAGAGGGCTGTCTTTTGTAGCCTCTAACAGGCTATTGATTGCAGTATCAACTTTAAGAACGGTTTCCATCTTGACCTTCCCGAGTTTGGGAAATGTGTTACCCAGCATAGTAATATCTGCGTCCGTCATTACTCTTACGTTAGAAATCTTCGTCGTCCAATCGGATTGCGTCTCCGTTGTCCATCGGGCGTGAGTATTCAGACACCTTCTTCTCAAAGAAGTTAGCCTTACCTTCCAAGCTAATCAACTCCATGAAATCAAATGGATTTGCAGTCTTGTAGAGCTTATCCAATCCCAACTGTACGGCAAGTCTGTCTGCAACAAACTCAATGTACTGGCCCATCATCTTTGCGTTCATGCCAATCAATGCACAGGGAAGAGACTCACAAATGAACTCCTTCTCAAGAACCACAGCGCCCATGATAATCGACCGAATCTCTTCAGGGTCGGGCTTGTTAGCAAGTGTATGGAACAACGCTATCGCAAATTGTGTGTGAAGTCCTTCATCACGAGAAATCAACTCATTGCTGAAAGTCAACCCAGGCAAAAGACCACGCTTCTTCAACCAAAAAATGGCACAGAACGCACCGGAGAAGAAGATGCCTTCCACACAGGCAAACGCAGCCAATCGAGTTCCAAAACTCTTGTCTGCATTCATCCATTCCAACGCCCACTCGGCCTTCTTTTTGATACAGGGAATGGTCTCAATCGCATTGAAGAGCTTTGCCTTCTCCTCTTCGTTCTTCACATAGGTATCAATCAACAAAGAGTACGTCTCTGAATGAATCCCCTCCATCGCATTTTGGAAGGAATAAAAGAGCTTGACGACTTGAGAATCCACCTCGCCTTGGAATCGTCGAACAAGGTTCTCCATGACAATGCCATCGGACCCCGCAAAGAACGCTAAGACATGGGTCACAAAATGCTTCTCAGAGTCCGTCAACTTCGCCCAGTCCTCGCCGTCCTTGCTAAAGGAGATTTCCTCGGGCGTCCAGAAGGATGCGACTGACTTCTTATACATGTCATACAGGTGCTGCTCGGAAGGTTTGATGGGGAACAATGTGAAGGACATGGCTGCGTTGTATAGTATACACAGAAAAGACCTAAATGATATACAATGAATACCACTGGAATCCAGAACTATCTGTCGAACGTGTTTCGCCCTATCTACACCTACGACACGACAAGCACAAACTTTGTTCCAAAACTCACGATGTCGAATATCTACAATTACACGGGCAATACGCTTTCGGTCTTCACTGCCGCGGTCGGTGATGCGAATAGCAATGTGTATGTGGGTTCAAACGCAGGCAATCCCTACGATATTACGCGTAGTGTCTTCAATGTGACTGCGCTCGGATACGGCGCCGCCAGTAACATCTCCAACGACTCCAACTCAATTTACATTGGATGGTATGCAGGTTCGGGTGGTTCGAATTCTACGAACGTTATTTCAATCGGTACAAACTCGGGAGGAAACGGTTCAGAGAACATCTTTATCGGAAGTGAAACAGGTAGTGTTGGGACTAGCAATGTTCTGATAGGACATTTTATTGATGTAAGTTCGAGCTCCAATCAAGTTCGCATTGGCTATCGCAACCAAATTCCAATTGCCGCAGACCTAAGTAAAAACTGGGTTGGATTGGGTGGAGTGTTGACTCCAAGTTATGCGTTCAATAGTTTGGATGTATCAGGCAACAGTAAGTTTGTTGGAAACATGGGTATCAATCGAGACCCAGGTAACCGTACCTTGGATGTGAATGGTAACTTTCGAGCCACGGATGCGTCTGCAAATGTGCTTGATTTCACCAACGGAGTCACGCGTAGTTCAGGAGGGTTCTATTCCGATTCTTCCTCCATCACCATGTCGAATACTTCATCCCTTGTCGTTGGAAGACTACGACGAGGAGTCGTCATGTTGAGTGTGCTCGACTTATCAGACCTAAGCAGCTTCATGTCTAGAACGGTCTATGTAAAAAACCCAGCAACTCCTGTCACTACCATTATGACGGATGTATCGTCTGGATTAAGTCCAACGCTCATCTTTTCAACCTCCAACATTGTGTTATGTAACACTGCAAGTGGAATAGGAACCCGAGACTATTCGTGGTCGATTACATATTTCCCATCGCTTTAAACTTTTCAACAATCTTGCGAATCGACATGGTGGAGACACCCGAGATTTCAGACACTCGTTGAAGTTGTCCGCCCAACACAACACACACTATACCTGCAACCACCGTCTTGGGTGTATGTTCCAGTTCAGGAAGTCGCTGGAGTTTCAACACAATCGTATCTCGGTCTTTGTCTGATAAGTTTAAGTCTACGCAGATACGCTCTGCGATACCGAGTTGGGTATTCAAGACCGACGCAGACCCATTGTCGAACTTTGCAAGGGCTTTGCAGAGTGCGCGAATACTCACTGTGAACATGTCAGCCACTTCTTCGTGACTTCGGGTTGCGTTGTTCTCACGACACGCAGTAAACACAGCAGCTGCCATCAAGGCTCGTCGTGTTTCTCCTCGGGTCTTTTGCGAGTCTTCAACGTTCTTGTAGAGTCCACAGGCATCTAAGATAATCGCTTTGGTTAATCCAGCTCGAAGTGCAATGGATTGAATTGAATCAAAGATACCCATCCATGAACGCTCTCCGTGGGACGAGAAAGCCCACGCAGAGAGTTTTGTAATCGTCTTCACATCTTCGGATTGATTAGGAATTCGTTTACGCATCATCATAGACCCATACGACGAGTTCGGAAGTAGTTCCGAAGTAATCGTGCCCGTTCGTGACGGGTCTTCATCTCCAGCTCCATACATTCGCCATTCTGCACCTTCATCAATGTAACTTCCTAGAATCACTCCACAGCAAGTACACACTCGTTCTCCTTCGTCAATCTCAATGGCATCATGGCTACACTCCATGGAGATAGAGTCACTACGCTACAACTATCCATTTTTTAGTGAAAGTATCTTTGCAAGAGTCTTGTCGCGTGCTTCATAGAGTCGGACCAAAGGCTCAAACTGAATGTCCATCAATATCAGGAACCCTCCAATTGAAACAATGATTCCGTCTTCCCAGTCAATTCCCTTGGGTGTGAACAACCAGAAGTAAATACCCAAGAACAATCCCAAGGACAACTTGAAGAGCATGTCGATAAACGCAAAGAGCGGGCTGTCTTTCACTTCAAACCCTGCAGCAATCATCACGACTTGAAGTAGGATAATGAATTTCAAGATGAAAAAGTACCATTGATAGGCCTTCATTGTTATCCTACAAGATTTCATCGCATTGTATTCAGTGTAGACGGGTCATAGACTTGTGGACGATAGTTGGTGACCAACGGAGGACGATAGTTTGCCGAGCGACCTGCAGTCTTCATCCATGAAATGAAGAGATACTTTTCATCAACAACCCAGACCAAATAACCCGAGGTTTGAAGTGTAGCAACCAAATACTCTCGTGCTTCGGACAACTGAAACAAAGGGTAGCCGAACACATAGGCAGGAATTTCAAAGACCACATAGGGTGCATTGGGTGCATGAATGGCTTGTTTACGCACTCTTGCATACAGTTGGGCTAATACAGGACGCATCGCAGCCATTCGTTGTTCTTTGCGTGCCTCTTGTTCGTCCCAAACATCACGAGCTTTCAACATGCTTACTACAAAGAGATACAAATGTTCACATCCATCGCATTTGGAGGAGGGGGCATGCGAGGCACCCTTCATGTAGGAGGTTTGAAAGCATTATCTGAATATCAAGCGTCGTTGACCTTTCCTAACGGAATCTACGGGTATTCCATTGGAGCAGTGATTGCGACCGCAGTGGCATTCAACTTGAAGCTTCCGCAACTCGAACAAATGATTGAAGATTCAATGAACTTGGAATCGGTGGTGAAAGAGGTGACACTTGCATGTGTCTATAACCTCGTTCAACGCTGTGGATTGTTCCAAATGGACCATGTCGAAGAGTCCATTGTGAATGCGTTCTTAAAGCAGGGAGTGGATTTACGGGACAAGGTCATTGACGACGCACCGCAAAAGCTGTATATTGGCGCATCAGACTTGACGCGTCGTAAACCTGTGTTTTTCTCGGGTCGAGTACCGTTGTTGTCCGCATTACGGGCTTCCTGTTGTATTCCTGGGTTCTTTCAACCCCAGGTGATTTACGACCATGTCTATGTGGATGGAGGATTATACATGTATTATCTGGATGAATACCTACCCAAAGACTGCTTGACCTTTGTAGTGTCCTATTCGCCCAAATCATTGTATCCAACCGATTTGGATGGGAACATCATGGAGTTTGCGAAACAGCTCTATGCAGGTCAACGGCGTCCTCCGAAATCCAAGAATGCTCTGTGGTTCAAAGAAGACAAGGTCCATGTGATTCAAGAAGTCACACCCGGTGACCGCAAACGATTACTGGATGAAGGCTATTCACAAACGCTCGCGTTCTTGTCCCAGCGAGTCACGAAGAAATCCGAGTAAGTTCGAGTAGGTCACCTTCTTATCAAAGTCAATGAGTCCTGATTTGGTTTCCAGTATGACGCTTGGATAGCCTTGGATTCCGTACAAGGTGCACATGGCACGGTCCTTTTCACAATCCACTTGAATGGCGTTCACATGCGTCTTGCCGAAATACGATTCAGTTGTAAGTTTTCCTTCAAGCTTCGCCCATTCAGGCATGGCTTTTTGTGAGAATCCACACCAGTTGGTGTAGAAGAAATACAGGTTACTTTCATTGGGTTTCACTTCACGCTTGGGTGGCTGGACCATCGGCTTCCAAAACTTGTAAGCGAGAATGCCGAGAGCGATAAAGAGTAAGACTAGTAAGACCAAGTTCATTGTTGAAGAAGGCGAGAAAGTTTACGTTGACGTTCAAACCACCGACGATAGGCTTCGACGGGCGTCACTCCTTCGCGTATCTGAATCCATGCAACATCCGTAGTCATTCGCTCGGGTTCATACGGCTTGGGGTGGAGTTCGTACCACTTTCCTTGGAAACGCACGAGGTATCCCATTAACAATCTATTTCATGGATAAGTGAAAATGGCGTTGGTCGTCCTCAAGGCTTCGGCTCTGTCACTTGGGTTGAACTATGGAGTTCATTACGCAAGTGCAAAGTTGTATGATTGGGTGTGTGTTCCACATTCATGGGAAGAAGTCGCCCGTTCGTTGGTGACGACTGCTAGCCCAGTGTGTTCGGTGTTATTACAAGTCATGTCTGTGACGCAACACAATTATGCTTCGGTGATGAGTGTAGCCATCGTGTCGACGATGACGCGCCTGCTTCAACCGGTTTAAGCGGGGAATCCAACGAGTCCAGCGCCAATACCGAAGCCTGCGCCTTGGCGGGCAGAGGAGCCGACCGAGGGGGCATAGATATCAAGGATGGCGAAGGTGGCTGTGCCTGTCAATGCAATCATGGCGACCTCATTCCATCGCATGGTCTTTCCAGGGATGACGTAGGCTGCAACCGCGACGGCAAGACCTTCTAAGAGGTACTTCACGAGGCGCATAATCAGGTCGCTCATATCAATTCCAGAGGGTGTTGGCTTCGGCTTTGACTCCATGTTTGTTAGATAGAATGGAAAAGTTTTTAACTCTTGGCAAGTTCGATTGCCACTTGGATATACGCCATGACACAGAGAATAATCCAATACACCATCGACGCCAAGTAGCTCTTATCGCCGTCTGAAAAACTATGCATCACCATCACCCAACTTGCTTGCCAGAGTCCACGAATCCATGCCATCATTCCAATCGACGGAATGGGAACCAAGACGCCTGGATGTGTTAAGAAGACAATTAAAAGGCGAGTCCACCCTTCATACATTGTCTGTAACCCCGAAAGTTTATGCTCCCTTGCTGAATCTCAAACTCACGAACAAATAGGCGTAGACCATCAAGAAAAAGATGTAGACGGCGTACATCGTCCATGCAAATCCAGGGCTTTTATTGCCGGGTAGACTGAGAACCCAGACCCAAAACACTTGCCACAGCGCATTCAGTTGAGGAGGGACATTGGCGAAGGCTGCAAGTTCAGACGGGAGTTGTGGAGCCATCTTCAATAATGTCGCAATGTCGGGAATGATGACGCTAGGGTGTGTCAAGAACACAATTAGAAATGTTTCGGAATATCCGTAACCCATTGTCTTCTGCGTAGAAACAACTTACAAAGGAGACGCCCTGTTTACATAAAGATGTCAAGACGCGAAACTCTTCCTATCCATGAAGACGACGGTTCAAAGGTAGATTACCTCGACGAAGACCCAGAGATTCCAACACAGAAATATTGCATCGTGTCCTTCCTCAGTCCCGAGAAGGTCATCAAGCAGAAACAGGAGTTCATGTTTGAGGAGTTCATTAAGTATATGGATTACGATTGGAAGGTCAAGGGATTAGAGCACCTCATGGCGTTCTTATCCAAGAAATACAGCCTCAAGATTGACGACCTCTTGAAGGACGCGGAGGAATTTGGTAAAGTGCGCAATGAAGAGATTCGTCAGACCGATGTGCCCGAGCAGTGGCAGGTGTTTCTCTTGAAGCACGAGAAGGACCTTCAAGAGAGGTTTGATAACTCGGTGGAGTTCCGAACCAATGTGCGTGGAGTCAAGGTTCGTCGCAGTTTCCCAACAGTCGAGGAGGCACAAGTCATGGCGAAGGTGTTACAGCGCAAGTATCCCAAGGACAACTTGTATATCGGCAAGGTCGGTACATGGCTTCCATGGGACCCCAGCGAACACTTGATGCCCGAGGTCCAGTATGCCGAGAAGGAGTTGAACGAGCTCATGAGACGATACAAGGAAAACGAGGCGAACAAGGAAATCTTCTTTGCGGATGAGCGTGAAGCCAAGATTAAGGCACAGAAGGAGGAGAATGAACGTAGAAAGAAGGAGAATGCAGCCAAGCAGTTGGAAGACGCGTCCAAGGCAGTTCATCCATCAGAAGGTGCACTACGAGAGTAAATTCTCTATGAAATACAAGTATGTCTGGAATCAGTAGAAAGCGCAAGTTCGAGGAGGTGTCGAGCTCTGATGAGCAATACCTAGAGTATGCATCGGACGCAACACGAGCGCGTTACAATGCTGCAGACCCTGCAGGTAAAAATGCCATCTTGTCCAATGTTGTGAAGAAATACAAACCTGCCGTCGATGAATTAGAGTCTGGAGGTGTATTTGACCTCATCGACCAACTTGATAAAGGATGTAACCTCAACGGTGGACGAAAGAAGAAGATGCGTGGAGGTGATTTAGCGGCTGTAAAGACTGCTCTGAAGAAACTATGGGTAGAAATCGTAGCCTCTACATTTACACCTGATAATGTCCTCAAGGCATTGCCAGTTGCTGTGATTGGAATTGCAAATCCTGGTGCTGCAGGTGCGGCTTTCTCTGGAGTTAAGAGTTTATTAGGTCTTGCAAGTTCTGTATGTCTTACAAGTTCTGGTATGACTGCCATCTCAGTTGGAGCACTGCTCCTTATGTACGATGTAAAATTCGATTCATCCAACTTCCAGCTACCTAACCCCAATCAAGAACAGCTCAATGAGTTGAATGCTCTAAAAGCCGAACTTAAGAAGAACCTTCCAAAATCCACTGGAAAACAAGTCGCCATTTCACCAACTCCACAAAAGGTACTTGATACTTTGAAGAAAATCCAAGACGAGCAAGCCAAGGCATCCAAAGCTGCAGAGGAAACAGGTAAAGCAGCAGCTATCACAACAGAACTAGAAAAAGTTTCAAAAGAGACTGCAGCGATAGCGGACACGACTGCTGCACCCCCATCTACCCCTACCGCACAAGCCGGTGGACGCAAGACCAAGAAGCGTAGTATGAAGAAGGCCAGAAAGACACGTCGCAGCATACGCACACCTCTCTTCAAGTATTAACGGCTATCCGTCTTCTTGACCCACACACTCGGTCCTTCGTTCTTCTTTCTCATATTCATTGGATTGTAGTCGTCTGAAGACAACATTGCAGATTGGAACGGACGGTTGTCAACCCATAAGGAGGGGTCGCATAATTTGAACGGTGGATGGTCGGAAGCCTTGTACCAAAACACCTGGTCTTCCAACTTGTTCGAAGAGACGTTATTGCAAATCACCAAGCCCTCATAGTTCTCCGTGCACTGGTCCATAAACGAACAGAACATATCAAAGGTTGGAAACATGCCTGCGTAATTCTCGTAGATTCTTCTACGATTCCCCAGGATATTCTCACGCAAAATGAAGATAAAATCTACGTTGGTTCGCAGATTGGGTGTAATACCCAGAGGATACTGCATGGTGATAATCGTCATTAAATCGATGTGACGACCGTTCATGAAGACGAATCGTGTAGACTCTTCATTAATCCATGACTTTGCATCGTATAAGCAATCGTCTAAAATCAGGAAGGCGCGTGGGTCGATAGACGAAGACCCTCCACGAGCGGCCTTATCTGTGTTACGCTTCGTCTTAAGAGTCGCTTGACGCTTAATGACATTTTGAACGATTTCTGGACGGTACTTATCGTGAATGAACTTGGACGGAACCATGTTCTGAAAAAACTCGTTGGCGACTTCCGTGGCGGAGATGACCGTTCCCACAGGAAAATGGCGTTGAGTTGTGAATAGGATATCGCGAACCAAAAAGGACTTACCTGTGTCCTTCTTACCAATCACGACAATCATTGGACTTTTACGACTATCGATTTCACACCGGTCGGTAATCATCTCCATATTAAACTTTCGGAGTTGAAAGTTCATCTTGTTTTGGTATCACCATTTTATGCAGGACATGGGAGACGAGACCGTTCTTCGGGGGTCATATTGTTCCAGACAACAAGGGTTTTCACAGTGATACAGATGAGATAAAGGGTTAAGAGCAACATTGAAACCCTGACGCTGTGTCGTTTCAATTTCGTTTTGATTCTCCGAGGGGGGAACAATGGGCAAGGACCTTCGAACCAATGCAGCCTTGATGCGACTTCACAAGTATCCGAAACTGGATGGGTCTCCTTGGGACCTTAAATACCTTCAACCCTTCTTTCCATCCTTGGAGACTTTGTTCAAGACGGATGCTCTTTCCAATTTGTGTGACTATGGAATTCGACTCATCGATGAGATACAGAAAGTCGTGGACGAAGCCCATATTCAAGTCAAAGGAAAGCCAGTGGAAGTCCATCGCAAGACCACAATGATTCTAAGTCCTTTCAAGTGGATGCGAGGGGATTATGGAAGCTTTGGAATGCCGAAACCCAAAGAGGCCGCAGATGCGATGCACGAGAAACTTCAAAGTCCACATACAGCTGGATATGTCGGAGCACTTGCATCCATTGCGTTGTCTGAATCCGAATGCGTCCATTTCCCGAAAGTGTACGGTGTCTATGTAGGTCTTGCAGGTAAGCACACAATTGACATCTCCGATGATTACGAAGACTTGTCCGAACGCCGTTGGTTTGCAGAGAATCTCGGAAAGACCTTTGAATTGAAACTTCGTACTGCTGAACCCACCGCAGAGTTTACCCATACTCGGTCTCAACGCGCAGAAGTTCAGTTAGGAGAAGAAATTGAAATTCTAGGGATTCAAGATGTAGACGCAGACCGAGTGGAAACACCTTCTACGCGTTCAGTCTCCAATAGCAACGCAGGTGATGATTCGTCGTATGAAGACGATGATGAAGAAGAAGAGGATGACGACGAGTTTGAGATTACTTCCTGTGATTGCTCGGAAGACGATGAAGACGAAGGATTAGACGATGAAGGAGATGATGAACCGTTTGCATGGGCTAGTTTCAAGGATGTACCCGTGATTACAACCGTGATGGAAAAATGCACGGGCACGTATTATGAGTTAATCGACCAACATCCAGAACCCGAGAAGCACTCTGCATGGGTGTCTCAGATTGTGTTTGCACTTGCGTTCGCTCAACGAAACTTTGGATTCACACACAATGACCTCCACGGAAACAATGTCATGTATGTTCCCACCGACAAGGAGTTCCTGTATTACAAGCACAATGGAATCTGCTATCGTGTTCCCACCTACGGATTCATCATGAAACTGATTGACTTTGACCGAGCTGCGTTCCAACTCCGATTGATTGGAATGAAAGAACCGCGTACCTTCATGTCGAGTCAATTTCAACCCAACGATGAAGCGGCAGGACAATACAATGTTGAGCCATTTTTCATACAAACACAAACCCGCATTCCTCCTAACCCGAGCTTTGATTTAGCTCGCTTTGCAACCTCTGTGTTCTGGGATATGTTTCCCGAAGGACCTATGCATCCATACACACATCCACTCCACTCGGTCTTCAAGCAATGGATGTCTCAATCGGACGGTTCCTCAGTGTTATTCAGAACACATTCACCCGACCGACATGACCGATACCATGGATTTGACTTGTATAAGGCGATTGCGCGATACTGCAAGGATTCTGCAACACCTCGTCGTGAAATTGGAAAAATGACGACCTATGTCGTGCCAAGTATTCCGGTTGGAACCTCATGTCTCTTTATTGAGCCATAAGGTGTATCGTCGCACATAATACATACATGTATCGGTTCGAACAAAGGGTTGAATGAACGGCACGATTGAAAGGAAGGGTTCAGCTTCTCCCTTTTGAGTCGTGGCTAACATCGTTTGGTATGCGAGAATGTTTGCATCGTCTACCAATTGATAGACATACTTATCGAGGTCCGTGAATTGAGTGTTGGGGTCTCGGAAAATTACCCAGAGAGTAGTAAATGGCTCTGTCATTCGGTCTTAAGGTCAAGTATTCCTTGTACTCGGCACTTCTGTTTTTCCTAGTTGCAAATCCTACGACCTTTCGTGTCGTGAACAGTGTGTTTCCAGGTGTTGCGATTGGAGGATGTCCCACTGCAATCGGAATGGTGCTTCATACCTTTGTGTTCTTTGTAGCGTTGGTAGGATTGATGATGTTACCGAAAGATAAAGTTGAATAACAATAATGAAGACATTTCTGGCCCTTCTGTTCTTTGTCCTCTGTTTGAACGCCGTGTTTGCGGTGATGACTATGGTTTTGTTCCACGGTCAAATTGAAGGAGCACATTCATTGCATGACTACTTCTTTTATGCAGTGAGTTCGTTAACGACCAGTGACCTAGGTGAAATGAGTCCTAAGACAACCGCAGTTCGAATGTGGACCGCTGCGTATGTTCTACTCGCATGGGTCTACATCTTTTATGTGACGGTCAATCATATTACGGATGTTAAATTTAGAATTTTTGGTTAAAACTCAGCTTTGCCTACAAACATCTCCTGAGCCACGGTTGTAGCTGTCTCAACCGCTGCTTCGGCGCCCACCTCTGTCCCAAACGCATAGGCGACTCCTCCTGCAACACCTCCTGAACCTAAGGCTAGTTTTCCAGCATCCAACCATTCAATGGGTTGACCCTTGGAGGTCTTGTCCCACACATACAAGACAAACGCAACTACTGCAACCACTCCTGCAACCATTCCAAAGAGATATAAGTCAGACATCTTTGTTCTGTGTCGGTGTGAAGAGTCTTACAAATTCAACGCAACCGTCTCCGTAGCCTTTCGTTCAAGCTCGTCTTCTGTGTCGACATCCTCTTCGTCATCTGTCAAGGCAATGTCTTCGCCCAAGGTTATCTTAGGGCGCTCTTCTTCAGAATCATCGTCTTCGTCATCCGTTTCAAACTCATGAACCTCGGGTGGTGCAAAGCTTACGGGTGGGGCTGCTGCCGTAGTAGGACGAGGAGTTTCTTCACGCTTCTGGAAATAGGCTTGACTGATACCACGCCAAGGAATGAAGCTATCCACGACTTCTCCGATTGTGGAATCTAACATAGTTTCAATGTCTCGACGGTTGCGTGCCTGTTGCGTGGACGGAACTTGAATGGTGTTGAACAAATAGGCTTGCGTCCAGCACTTGCGAGCCGAGACAACATAGAAGTTATGTACGAACGACTCCAACGAAGGGCGTTCAAAGTCAATGTTGACATGGGTAGCTTCGTTCTGTTGTAGACTTGCAAACGCACGAATGTAGCTGACAAACACACCCAACAACAAATCCTCAATGTAATCGCACTTGGAGGCCACAATGATACGCTCGACCTCTTTTTTGAGGGTTTCAGGGCTCCATTTAGGAATGCCCGTCAATAAGTTTTGGAAGGTTTGAAGAGTCTTTTCAGGTTGCTTGTTACGCTCGCACGCGGTCTTGGCGTTCTCGTAGATGCTCCAAAGACCATCGGCTACATGAGGAACCAACACGCGTGTAAGGTTCTCGCGCATGGTTTGTTTCACAAACTCTGTGGACATTTTTGTTTAAACGAAGGACGCGACTTCTGGTAAACGAGACGCACGATGAAGTTTGTACTAATTCTCATGGTTCGTAATGAATCTAAAATCATTCGGCGATGTTTGGAAGCTGTAGAGTCGGTTGTGGATGCCTTTTGCGTCCATGATACGGGTTCGGCGGATAACACGGTTGAGATTGCCAATGAGTTTATTAAGACTCGCAAGGGTTGTGTCACAACCTCCGAGTGGAAAGACTTCGGACATAACCGCACTCTCAGTTTCAAAGCAGCACGAGACTACGTACAGTATGAACTCAACTGGGATTTGGCGACAACGTATGGCCTCTTGCTCGACGCAGATATGGTGTTTGAATCTGGGACACTCAAGCAACAAACATTGGGTGATGTTGGATATACAATCGTCCAAAGCAATGGAGACCTAGACTACCCGAATTGTCGATTGGTTCGCATGGACTATGCGTGGACGTGTAAAGGAGTGACTCATGAATACTGGGACGGTCATGCAGCTCCCTTAGACAAGTCCATCTGCTGGATTAACGACAAGAACGATGGTGGATGCAAGTCGGATAAGTTCGAACGGGATGCGCGACTCTTGGAAGCAGGTCTTGCTGAAAAACCTGACGATGTTCGATACATGTTCTACCTCGCACAAACCTATCATTGTTTGGCTCGAAATGAAGACGCAATTCGCATGTACGAAAAGCGATATGCTGCAGGTGGTTGGGGTGAAGAACAGTGGTATTCATTGTACATGATAGGACAGACTTACCTTACCCTTGGAAAGCCGATTGAATTCGAACAGTACATGCTCAAAGCGTATGAGTTACGCCCTGGACGCGCAGAATCACTCTACAAACTTGCAAAATATTTCCGTGAAAAAGGTCAGCATTACAAGGCCTATCAGTATGTCATGATGGGTAAAGACATTCCTCTTTCCAAGGACTCACTCTTTATTGAAATCCCTGTGTATACAGAGCTCTTTCACTATGAGGAAACGATTTGTCTATACTATTTGAATCGCAAACATGAAGGACTTCGTAAAAGCATGGAGTATTTGTTGACCAAGTCTCAGAATGTGGATGGAGTGCTTTCCAATATGATTTTCTATGTAGAACCGATTGGACTCGAGTTCGAGAACCATCCAATTCAACGCGATTTAGTCGGACGTGACTATCACCCAACCTCCGTGTGTTCCTTTGAAGACAAGCAGATGGTGCGCTTTGTGAATTACTCAATTACCGATACAGGAAGCTACGATATGAAGGAAGGGTCTTATTCTCCGAATCACAAGGTTCGTACTCAAAATGTAGTGTGGAACGAAGATGGTAGCACAGTTCAGATGAAGGATTCTTCAGTCACTCTACCCAGACGACCTCATCATATCCTAGGCGTTGAAGATGTGCGTCTCTATCGTAATGCAGCAGGTGAGGTTCGGTTCTTTGGAATCACTGGCGAGTATTCAGACAAGATTCGTATTTTGTCGGGCATCTGTGACTTGGAAACCGGTGAGTATCGTAACTCAGTCCTCTTGGACTCTCCATTGAACGCAGACTGTGAGAAAAACTGGATTCCTGTGAATGGAACCGACGATGTCATCTATTCATGGAACCCTCTTCGTATCGGTCAAATTGAAGGAAACCAATTAGTCTTCAAACAAACCTTGAAGACTCCTGACTTCTTCCGTCATTTACGCGGGTCCGCAGTGCCTACCCGAGTCAAGGACGAGTTGTGGTGTTTGGTTCATTATGTCAATCATTCAAGCCCTCGCAAGTATTACCATTGTATTGTGAAGTTGGATGCAACCTACAAGCCCAAGTCGATTTCACTTCCCTTCGTGTTCCGCAAAGAAGGTATTGAATATTGCTTGAGTATGACCTATGGAAAAAATGAGTTGGAATTCATCTTTTCGTCCTGGGATGATAATCCTTGCACTACACGAGTCCCACTCGAAGTCCTTGAGTGGATTCAAGTGTAGAGTCGCTTCCAGGATTCATTGGTGACCTGACCCAAGTCTTGTAGGATATGCTGGACCATGTCGGTATCGATACAGCAGGGTAATTCAATCTTGGTGTAGAACTTGTAGGTCTTTGCAGTGGCTTCGTCTGCAATGCGTAGAAGGTTGATACGTGTGGTTAAGGTTTCCAAGGCACGAATCAAGGTACGCACACCTTCCTCTTCGGAGGAGTATTCGCGAATCATCAACTTGATTGCCTCGCTCGTGATAGTCAAGTCTTTGAAGTTGGTGCGCTCCAACATCTGTGGCCAGATGTACTTTTCCACAATCTGGAACTTATCATCGGCTGAATAGCCAGAACAGTGAATGACCTGCATACGGTCTTTGAGAATCGGGTGGACTCTGTTCTCATCGTTGAACGAGAAGACGAACAAACACTGCGAGAGGTCGATATCAATTCCTGCAAAGTATCGGTCATGAAACTGAGAGTTCTGTGAACGGTCCGTCAAGTGAATCAACATGGAGACAATCTCTTGACCTTGTGCCGTATCGGAAATCTTATCCAACTCGTCAAAGTACATGACTGGGTTCATCGACCGAGCGTTGATGAGACTGTCTACAACTCGACCCCACATACTTCCTTCATAGGTGAAACTATGTCCTACGAAGTTAGCACTATCGGTCGCACCCCCCAAACTGAAGAACTCAAATGGACGCTTCAAGACATTCGCAACACCATTCTTTGCAAAGCTGGTCTTGCCTACACCCATCGGTCCTTTGAGTGCAATCACATTACCAATACTTCCTGGATTCGCAATCCATTGAGCCAGGATTTGCATGACTTGAGTCTTTGCAGTCTGCATTCCATACACGGCCTTGTCGAGTGATTCACGAGTGTCTCCCAAGAACTTCGCACAGGGCACAGGTCCGTCGTCCAACTTCACAGGGAGTGGAACAATCTGTCCGAAGGGAATGCGCATGAATCCATCAATCCATGAACGGAGCTTGTGCGTATCTCCACCTCCTTCCGCTTCCATTTGGTCGAGCATATCCAACTTCTTGATGACGGAGGCTTTGATGGGGTCTGGAATGGGTAACTCGAGAATGCGGAACTTACGAGGCACATCCCCTTCGGCGACCAAGGCTTGAATCTGCTTCATGTGCTTGTGGAGCTTCTTGCGCTTGGAGCGTGAGAGGTCATCGTAGTACTCTTGCTCTTCATCGTTCAACATGAGGGGTGATTCATCGGATTCCTTGTCGTCCTTTCGCTTAGTAGGAGGCTTCTTCATTCGCAAACTGTTGCCACGAGGTGCATATTTATCCATGAGGTAGCCGATGAAGCCATCTTCTTCCTCTTCTTCGGATTCACTGGCGGAGTCTTCATAGAGTTCATTCGAAGGACGATTGTCGATTTCAATCTTGATGCGACCATGCTTGGGAAGAGGGATGGTGATGTTCTTGGTGTCCTCTTCCTCTTCAGATTCGTCTTCAGTTTCATCTTCGTCTTCCTCTTCGTCATCAAGCTCTTCATCCTCAGACTCTTCGTCCTCGGAGGGAGGCTCGTAGTCCTCGTCTTCAGATTCAGATTCAGATTCATCTTCCTTCTCTTTTAAGGTCTCGTCCTTAACCCACTTGACATTCTTATCACGCTGTCGAAGGTTATATCGTCGAGGCATCCTTGCTGCCTCACAAGGAAAAAAGAGAAGACAATCCGTTTTTCCTTCGGTTATACAATGGAAGATTTAGAGAAGGTCGTGGACCGATTAGCCCTTGAAAATGATAAGAAAGCCGCTGCTAACCCCATTACAAAACAAAGTTTATCCATCGTTCACCAGTTCTTGAAGGACTATGCTGTGATGTGTTATGGTGGCACTGCCATCAACAACTTATTGCCTCCCGAAGACCGATTCTATGACCCCGAGACGACGGTTCCAGACTATGACTTTTACAGTCGCACGCCTCAAGAACATGCGATGACCTTGGCCGATAAGCTTTCAGCTGCTGGAATCCTCAGTGTGGAAGTCAAGCCAGGTATGCACCTTGGAACCTTCAAGGTCTTTGCAGACTACGAAGGTGTTGCAGACATTACGCATTTGGATAAGGATATCTTTGAACGACTCTGGAAAGAGAATATGGTGGTCGACGGGATTCACTACGTAACCCCCAACTTTCTACGATTGTCGATGTATCTTGAATTGTCTCGTCCTCGTGGCGATGTATCGCGATGGAAGAAGGTCTATGAGCGTCTGATGTTGTTGAACACACACTATCCCATGGTCTGTCCGTCTCACACTCCAAAAGAAGAAACCCCTGCAACCGAAGAGAACCGCAAAGAAGTCGAGTCCATCTTGAAACGACATGATGTGGTCTTATTGGGAATCACTGCATCTCAGATTCACCAAGGCAAGACTCCTAAATGGTCTGCACCGATTACCATTCTTGCAGAGCCCAAGACATTGGAAGCCCTTTCAGAAGGAAAGAAGACCGAAGTTCACGAAGGTTCAGAGATTCTGCCTGCACATACGGATATCTTTGACAAGAATGGAAATGTTGTGATACGCGTCCATGAGACTGCAGCCTGCCACAGCTACCACACCATGGCGAATGGTATTAAAGTTGCATCGATTCCCACGATGCTTCAATTTGTGTTTGCGTACATGTATTCAGGCGTTCACGAAGATGAGATTACACACTTGATGTGTGTCGCTCAACGATTGGTGGATTTGGCGAATCACAAGGAAAAGCGGCGATATGCCTTGTTGACACCTGTCGATTGTCTAGGCACTCAAGAGACATTGATTGATATGAAGAAGCACAAGGCTGAATTGTATGCGAAGCTCTCGACAAACAAGTCGTCCGTGGACTTTTTGAAGTTCTTTTTCAGTTATAACCCAAAAACAACGAAGACTAAGAAACAGAAACTGAAGGATGACCTAAAGAAGACTCGTAAGGCTAGGTACGAAAGCTCCTACTAAGTCCTGCAAACGCAAGTCCGGAGCAATCGATACAGGCGCGGACTTCCTTGCGTCCTTGAAGAAAGTCAATGTACGAACCGTTTGCGTTGGGGGTCTCGTTCTGGAACGCATTTGCACCTGTAGTGGACGCAAAGTTCTGATACACTGCCTGAAATCGCTTACTCGCGACTACATCCGATGTGTTTTGTTTACGTAAAACCGTAATCCCTGAAAAATCAATACCTCGTAGACCTCCTGCACTCATATTGATGTTTACACAGAATATAAACGACCAATGTACCAGCTGATATCGAAATAGTTGGGTCCAGAAGCCTTGCGGTCCAAGTCGTTTGGAAGAGGTTCATTCAACATCTTCTTGATTTCACCTGAGCTCAATGAACGAGCATAGTAGGTCAATCGAGCCAACACACCGTTCCAAACCGAGCCAATCGAAACCACTGCATCATTCAGTTTGGGCAACTGTCCTAATGTATGATGTTTGCGTAACAGTCCATTGATGTAGATATCCACGGAATGCTGGTCGACGACCAAAGCAAAGTGAATCCATTTCACGGCAGGAATGTCAGGAATGAGAATGCTTTCAGTAGTTCCATAGGTATCGACTTTCACCAACAAGGAGTTGGAGGTGGAGTCCAAATAGAGACCCGGCGAATCATTCTTGGAGAAGATACGTCGCTGTGTGCCGTATCCCTTTGTGAAATCCTTCACTAGAATCCAGGACGTAAAGGAATAGGTCATTCCTTGAGCTTGGTTATTGGACCGAGGCAACTGAGTCGGAAACGACTGTTGAGTATCTCCTGGAATGGAATAATCAAATACTACATATTTGCCATCGGTATCAGACGGCTTTGCGTAGGTCACCATGTAATAGATAAATACAACCACCAAAAGGACCCCTGCTACAATCGCAATACTCATTGTCCTTTACTTAGAAACAAACCCTCT
>Ga0114974_10001141_pt1 | contig 21122 bp, 24 predicted proteins | sample S_130206_EF_Meta_FD_87318 | JGI IMG/M metagenome (GOLD analysis project Ga0114974, IMG submission 87318) | Freshwater microbial communities from Lake Simoncouche, Canada to study carbon cycling - S_130206_EF_MetaG | ecosystem: Environmental > Aquatic > Freshwater > Lake | place: Lake... | reverse complement strand
TGAATGAAGCAATAAGTTTATTAAGTTCTTGTTTGACTCCACTATTCTCCAGAGAAAAGCTTTGTAGAAATGTATTTATTTCTCGGTTATCTTCCTCTGAAAATTTCGGTGTATAAACTTCGGTTTGTAGTGGTGCAAGTGTGAGAGGCCCATCACCATTCTCGGTTTTCGTCTTTCCACTAATATTTCCAGGTCCTAACTCTTTTGCAAAAGCAACTTTCCCTTTTACTTCTTTTTTGGTTTTTGGACCTGCAATATTTGATACATTTTTAGGCAATTCTTCCAAACCCTCTAGAAAAGAATCATCTGGCGCACCTCCTGTCATTTTAACAATAGGTACATCCGTTCCTCCTTGAAGAAGACTCTGTGTTTCATTGTAGCCTTCAGGTACACCACCACCTCCCATCACTTTCATAATAGGAATATCAGTGCCACCGTGAAGTTGGCTTATTTCTGGATTGTAGCCTGGGGGTGGGCTGCTCATCTGTCTTAGACCATTATAATTTCTAAGCGTAAAAGCCCGCTTAAAAATTATAATCGTTCACATCTAGAATCTATGACTGATGCGCTAGCAGAACAAGAACTACAAACTCGTCGCCGTAAGATACACTGTAAACAGGAGCTGATTGTGTCTAGTCTCCAACGATTTTATAACGAGAGAGATGATATTGACGAAATCTTGCAAATACTCCAAGGCACCTCTGCCATCAGTTTGCGTTTAATTGACTGGTTCGTAACGAACTACGCGAAAACCCACAGCACCTCTTATATTCTGAATCAGCAAGAGTTTCTTGTCTATTTAAACTATAAGAGTCAACTAAAGGCTTATAGTAAAAAGTTATTTGACCCTTTCTGTCGCAGAGAGAGAATCATGTTTCAGATTGGTACGCGAGAGTCCTTTCTTACAACCGTTGGGAAACTGAACTTCTTCCGCTGGGCCATTGAGAAGGGTATTCTAGACTACATCCGTCACCATACTCAGGAGATTGAGCGCGAGATGAATCTCTTTATGAAGGATCTCCTCAAAGAGAAAAAGACACCTTCTACGGCGTCGACAACAACAAGCACTGTCAGCACTCTTAGTATTCAGAGCACAGGAACAAGCAGTACAAAAAGTTCAACACGCCGCCGCGTTGCAAATAAGGAGATTTCAACGACGAAGATTATGCAGAAACATGATATGGCTGTGGAAGTGCGCTTTGATTAGGTAGCTCTGTAGTTCTTCGTAATATCATCAGTTTTGGGTCTCAGAATTTCATAAGAAAGAAGGCTGTCCATATTGTTCTCTTTGACAAATCCCTCTGGTAGCCATCTTGAAGTGTATCCTCTCTCTAATATACGCCGGGTCTCAATCGCACCCCTCTCACCAGACTTATCTTCATAGACTGCGTTTCTTAACTCACGAATCGCATTCCTTGGATCGGCGACAGGATCATATCGGTCAAAATAAGGGTTCATTCCCATCTGAGGCCCGTTCGCAACAAACGGCTGACTTTGACGATAATCTAGAGTAGAGTTGCGAGAACTTATCGGGTTCATATCAAGAAGAACTTTCGCCCCGCTCAAATCTGGACGGCCATTCATCATAGAGGGTCCATCCGTTTGCCATTGTTCAAAGAATCGTGCGTTTACTGTATCTTTCGTAGATGCCTCTTTTCTAGTGCGAATTTGCATAGAGGGAGGTGGGATACGTGGCTCCCCTGCGTAAAGAAAAGGCTCATTCATATCTAAATAGGAGTATGTTTATAGTACCATACATCTATACGCAGACTACATCTGCATCTGGAATACCAATACACAAAATCCAGCTTTTCTTATCAAGAGGTGGAACACAACTTCTCTCGGTAGATAATCCTCTTGAGTTCTGTTCTGAGAATGATATTCGGGTAAAAAAGACTGTGGCACATGAAGATATTACATACTTAGAGGTAGCTATAGATCCTAATGTTTTCTACTCATTTCATGAGTCAGGAACAGAGGAACTAGAAGTATGGCGGACATATGTTTTAATAGGCGCCCAGAATCTTGATCCATGGAATGTGAATGAAATGTTCCCCCCTCTTTCAGGACGCCCCGTCTCCAAACTTCTGGCGCCCGTTTTAAGGATTAGCGCGTAATCTATATATGATGAACGCCAACCCGTTCCCCACAAGAAATAAGACTCTTCGTAGGTCGGCAGCAACTGATTTGAGTGGAGCCCGTGTAAAAGTAGACTATGCTGTAAATGAGAATCTCCAGCGCTTGCTTGATTCTGAGGCCACAACCGCATATAAGAAGCCGTGGCACCGTCTTGAAAGGGGTCTTCGTATCAATCGCATTCGCCTCTTCTGTCAAGATATGATGGAGAAGCGTAAGTTGAAGCAGACTGAGACGGATGCGCTCTTCTCTCTTCTTCTCAAGGCTCTCGACAAGAAGACACTGAACTCCAAGACGGCTGTTATTTACGATATGGAGACGGAGAAAATAACTGAAATCAAGCACCTTGTAATGCATGAAAATGCCGAAGGCAGTGTTGTCTTTCAGATTGTGGAGAAGAGAAACGCGGTCACTTTCAGAAAGAAGTCGGCACCGGCTCCTACCATTGATCCTATTATTGCGGCAGCCGCCTTAAGTTCAACCGCATAGTGTAGTTAGGACCCCCCTAAACTTGACGTAAAAACATGTTTAGAAAATATCAGAACATGTTTTTACCAGCTGCAAACTATATTGAAGAGTGTCCACCTATGACTACACATCCATCACTCCAAGACCAATGGAAAGATGACTTTTATGAAGCACCTTTGACAGAGAGTGAAGAGAAAGTGTGTGATCTAATCGTGCAAGGCTTGTCTCGTTTCTTAGAGACTGCTACGAATAAACGCTGGCGAACCATGACCGAGGCCCAGAAAACAGAACATGTTATTGCTCTTCTTAATAAACCCCAGATTGCTCAGAGAACTGCGGACTGGTATACTCAAGCACAAAAAATGCTGACTGCGAGTGAGTTTTCAAGCCTCTATTCATCCGAACGTCAATATGCTAATCTTGTTCTTGCAAAGGCACTTCCACCTCTACCTAAGACAACTTCGCGTCTTGCATGTCCAACTGGAGAGATGTCGCCATTTGACTGGGGTATCCGTTTTGAACCAGTTGTCAAGCAGATCTTTCAGCGGCGATGGTCAGTTAAAATCGTGGATTCAGGGCGTATTCTACATCCGATTGATACACAGTTGGCCGCAAGCCCTGATGGACTACTCTTAGAGGGTGGTGCACGTACAGGTCGTCTTATCGAAATCAAGTGTCCTATCTCGCGAGAGATTGGGGGCTCAATTCCATTTGATTATTGGTGTCAGATGCAGATTCAGATGGAAGTGACCGATATTGATGAGTGTGAATATTTAGAGGTGAAATTGGAATCTGCTCACCCTAAGAATATGAAGTATGCACCTGAGAATCCTTTGGAAGAGGGTGTTCTATGGCTTATGAGCAAGGAGACTGGAAATGTTGTAGAATATACGTATGCTTATACTGAAGAGGAACGGAGTACTATGAGCACTAAGGGATGGTCTCTTCATGAGACAATTCCTTGGGCTCTTGTAAAGTTTCACACGGTCACTCTTCAGAGAGATCCAAAATGGTTTGCAGAGACGAGCGGTATGCGAGAGAAATTCTGGAAGGATGTTGCATCTGCACGTGCTGGAACATTCAAAGTTCCTGCGCCTTTTACTCCTAGAGCTAAGCCGTGCTTGATTCAGGATTCGCCGCCTGAGGCTAGTTAAGAGGCTCGACGAAGGCTTTCTAGTTAACAGGCTCGACGAAGGCTGTCTGTTAACTCACTAGTTAACAGGCTCGACGAAGGCTGTCTGTTAACTCACTAGTTAACAGGCTCGACCTTGTAAAAAGAGGTTACAAACTGCGTGATAGGAGATGAGCAGCTGTCAGGGGCTGCACGCTTATAGTTGTTCGTGCGCTGAAGATAGTTATGGACTGGTTCAAATCGCTTCTGGAAATCTGTCTCATAGCAAGTCTGGGCACTTAGAAAGCCAAGTTTGTCTTTGTCAGCGTCAGGTAGAACACCCCGTAAGAGGTGATAAGGTTGTCGCTGATTTTCTATATCGGCAGGGCTTCCAGTGATAGCACCCATTTCAACAAATCCTTTAACAGTAAGAGGTGTGCCTGATACATCAGAAAATGGTTCTTTCATTTCAATACGCGGACGTACTTCTGTATCTTTGCTCTGCGATGCTACAACCATAAATAGAAATGCTATACCTATTAATGCCAGAATCGCAAGGATATCCTTCATTCTATAGAGAGGCTCCCTTTTTTAAGAGCTACTTGCGTGAAGAAGTGTCATACGACGAGCCTCCACTTCATATTCATCTCTCCTTTCAAGATACATATGCGCAATCTCAGGTGCAAGCGGATCTTTCGGATTCGGATCTGTCAGTAGACTACAAATACTCAGCAGCACTTTACTTATTGTAAGAGCTGGAGACCACTGTGTTTTGAGAATATCTAGACAAATCATCCCTGCCGAGTTAATATTGGGATGAAAGATCTTAGTAAGAAACTGGATATGAGGAGGTTTGAAAGGATAATCCACCGGGAACTGAATGCGGAGCTTGAAGACTCCGCCTGTATAGGGACTATCCTCCGGCCCCATAATAACTGCTTCCCACTGGTACAAATCATTTCCAGTAGGACCTGCGCTGCAGTTAAATGGTGGATCAGCTTTCAAGTCTGCGATTTCTTTGTTAATGCGACGAAGTGCCATTTTTTTCTTGAAATAGACGAGGAGTTTTCAAGCTTCAAATTTTAGATGCCTAAACTAGAAATAATGGATGTACTACCTCTGATTGGTGAATTCCTAGGAACATTCCTTTTCGTTCTGAGTATTCTAGTAACAGGCAGCCCACTCGTGATTGGCGGCGTTCTTGCTCTTATCATCTGGCTTCTCAGCAAGGTAAGTGGTGGCCATGTCAACCCTGCAGTAAGTCTCGCCTTCTTCCTCAAGGGCAACTTGAGCAACATGGAGCTTGCTGCATACGCAGGCTCTCAACTAGCAGGTGCGGCTGCATCTCTCTATACCTACAAGGCGTTTGTCTAAAGAACGGACGCTAACTATTTAATAGAATGTTAACATCAATCGCAACATTAGTAAATGAGTTTGCTATTGATGACCTGAAAGTGCTACTTTTCACTCTGGAGTTATGGAATCCTACACCCCCTACAGTCTATATATTCTCCGATTCAAAATCTGTTCCTATGATTCGCGCTATAAAATACGGGGGTATTATACATATCAAAGAGGAGGCGCTGAATGCCTATACAGGTCTCAATCGTCGTGCGATGGAGGCTACCCGAGATTCAACAGGAAAGACTACTTTTGCAAAGTTTACAGAAGAAAAGACTAGTTTGATGGAATGGGCTCTCAGTCTGTCTGATAAAGATACAGGTGTACTTTTCTGTGATGCAGACATCTGCCACCTAGGCCCTTTACCTGAAATACCTGAGGGAGTGGAGCTCGCCCTCAGTCCGCATATGATTCGCAAATCAGACACAGATAGATATGGTATATATAATGCTGGATTCCTCTGGTTTCGCTCACCCCAGGTGGCGGTTCGCTGGAGAGAGCTCTGTGCAACTAGCCGTTTCTTCGAACAAGCATGCCTAGAGGATCTGGTTCCAGAATACAAGGTCCACATATTCCCTATCCAGGTGAATTATGGCTGGTGGAGACTCTGGCAAGGTGAAAAACCTCCTGCAACCCTCCAGGCAGAATGGGGTATCCATCGGCAGGGAGATTCCGTCTCAGGAATCACAGTGCAAAAGCTACCTCTTCTCTCTATTCATACTCACTGGGGGGAGAAATATGATAGGGCAACCTATGAGTTTAATATGTGGGTGTTAGCACAACTAAAAAGACTTGTCTCGGTGAAGAAGACTGGGCAACTCGTTAGATTTCTTCAGACAACATTCAAAATTGAATAACCCCGTCTACTTAAATCCGCAACAAAGATGAACTCGCTATTCCCAGGAATGGCAAAAACGAGTACAACTAAAAGCGCGATTGATCTTGATTTTGAGAAATGGTTCACACCGGAAAAATCAGTAGTGGCGCATACAGAAGAACAGTGTCCTCGCTGTAAGAGTGTGGAAATAGAAAACGAAGAGATCTCCGTCTGTAAAGGGTGCGGTGAAGTACTTGAAGCACCTCTGGATATGGGGGCAGAGTTCCGTTTCTTTGGGGCAGAAGATAGGAGTTCAAATGATCCCTGCCGTGTGGGAGCACCTACGGACACTCGCTTCCCTAGTTCCACGCTTGGAACAGTCATTCTCTCAAAAGCAACAGGAGGTAATGCGTCTAATCGTATTGCTATGGCCAGAGTTCGCCGCTATCATACCTGGAATCTACTCCCCTACCGTGAAAGGGCGCTTCTCCAGGTGTTTGAACAGCTCTCCTTGGTAGCCACCAACCACGGAATGGATGGGCGAACAATAGATAGGGCGAAGGAGCTCTATATTCGTCTAGTGGAACATTGCGATCGCCGCGGCATGTCACGTACAAGTGTTGTTGCCAGTTGTATCTATTCCGCGCTCAAAATGGTTGGACAGCCACGCAAGCCGAATGAGATTGCGGAGATGTTTCATCTAAGCAGCACCCAGTTCACAAAGTCCTTCAAGTATTTCCAGGAAGTTCTCAGCATGGCGAACCAGCGAGGACTCCTAGGAGAAGCAGCAGTGCCGGCCAGCCTTTCAAGTACGCGAGCAGCGGACTATATTGCGCATCCTCTCAGTCGCTTGCCTGTTTCCCGTGTCGCATTCTTGAAAATACAGTCCACGGCAAAGGAGATTGCAATGGTCGCAGAGGATCGTGAGTTATGCCAAGAGAATATGCCACCCTCTCTTGCTGCGGGAGTTCTTGCCTATGTTCTTCCTAAGATGGGACATGCAGAGATTACAAATGAGAGGATTGCCAGTGTTTGTGGAGTCAGCGAAGGAACTCTTGTCAAATGTCTGCGTAAGCTGGAGGCGGCATCCGAGATACTGAAAGAATTTCTTCATACAGCCTAGATATGGGAGCAGGTAGTTCCTTGCCCTCTAGGGATAGATTAACAGAAGAAACAATAAAAACAAAGAATATTTTGAATGGGATTCTAGAGTTTATGCTTTCCGAATCTGATCTCATGGATATGTACGCTCTTGCATCCGATAAACGATGCGATGATTATACGATTTTTACAGCAAAATCGCTGGATACTTTTTTCAAGAAGATCCAACTTTCACCCACAGTATCTGAAGATGGTAACTTCTATTTTCAAGATTTATACACTCTGAAGAAACTTTCAGGCAGGACAGGTGAAAAACACACCGAGAACTGCCTGAAACTCTCGCGATTCTTCATACGTATTCTCCATATTTTCGCGTCCCTTTCTCTTACGATTATGGATGTAGAAGTTCCAAGAGACAATGACATATTGAACACTATTGGTAAGAGGGTTCCTTCTGAAATGCGACGCGTTACTGAGAGAAATGTCAGGTCCATACCCTATTTTAGAAATAGACAACTGGGTGGCACGATTACAGACTTTCCAGGAACAGAACTTGCAAAGTATTATGTCGGTAAAGATACGCCCTATGAAATTTTAAATCAATATATCTCTTTTGACAGAAATCAAGGCTATTATTATTTTGATAAATATCGCTCACTCTATCTATATGCGAACAGTCTAAAACCTTCTCAGTCAAGTTCTATCAATCCCAAGTTTTCATATTCTTATGTTAAACCTGTGAAAAATGGAAATAAGGCCTCTAGACCTATAGAGATTGAAGGCTATTTTGTGTTTGAAAAACTTGTGAACTTACCCACTCTTAAAATCTCAGTTGCTATAACATCGCCATCCATCTACAAAAGCAGTAGTAGCGATAACTTCAGATATGATGGAACACATTACACATGGAATAATAAAAAGATTCCAGACTACATCATGTTTAGAATAGAAGAGGCGATTGGAGATACCCGAAATACAAATAACACTAGACGAGTTACAAAGCGCTCAAATCTCAACAGAATCTCAAAAGAGATCACAAATCCCAGCTTTAAAGTGACTGGATTTCTCGACGCTATTAAAAATCCTCCCAAGGCATATTGTGTTGCACGTGCACTCCAACTCCTCTCTCCAGAATCCATTTTTTACTCAAATAGGTCGTCTCCAGCCCGCACACAAATCTGTGATCCAAACTTCAGCCTTCTTGGAAAAGGAAGCCTTCCCAAATCTAAAGAGCCTATCACAAGCTCTCCTTCTATCATGAGTCTATATCTACTCTTCTTTGATAGTCTAGAGAAATCAGTTCCAAAAATCTCTGAGAAGGTTCGTCCCAAGTATGATGAGTTTACTAAAACTATGGGGGCGATTTATGAGGATGAGACAAAAATAAAAAGTAACACGACTGATTTGGAACGCATAACAAATATTCCTAATGCTGCACTCTGTCAAGGTAAACAAAGCCCTCTCTATATATCTGACCAAGATGTGATTATGCGTCTACGCGGATCGGCTGCGAAGTTACTATCTAGACAGCTAGATCATACTTCTAGAGTATTAACTGTTCTTAAAAAACTTTTTATAATAACTCCTACCAAGCCTATTCTTCTTCATCCGTCAATAGAGAAGGGTGGTATGGATGCTGTTGAAATGATTGCAACAGAGGCTCGTGAACTCTTGATTGAATACTATTCAGGTTGCGAGGTTGAATACCGAGAGGCTGTTCAGACTCTAAAAGAGGCATATGATGAGAATATTGACCTTTTTAGAGTAAACAACTAAAGCTCACAGTTACAACTATTTATTGTATATGTGAGAAGTAAGTGATTTGAAGGAACCGTTCCAAAATTGACGACACATCTTGAGGGTAGGTCTAGTAGATATACAACTTTAGTATAAATATGCCTGTCATTACTAAGACTCACAACTCTATCAGCATTCTCTTCGTCCGAGATACTAATAACAGCAAGAAGGATGACAGTATTGTAATCAGGCCTACTGATACAGATAACTTCTTCCGTGTGATCTACAAGGACCTAATCAACAAGAGCAAGCATGAGATTCATATGACAGCAGAGTCTCTACGCAGCTACATTCACTCTCTATTGCATATTGTTGGATATGACACTTACCCATTTGACTCTATGCAGATTAGCTTTCCCATGTTTCCTTGTATTATGATTGACATGAAGAACATGAAGGACGATAATCTCCGCTTCCGTCTTCAGGCTATGCTTGACTTTACTCTCAAGACCTCCTTTGCATCCTCTGATGATGAGGATGAAACGCCTCCCCTTGAGAGTGTTCCTCCACTCCCAAGCAGCGACTGCGATGATGACTGCGAGTGTGACTGCCATTGCGAATGCGATTAGTCTTAAAAACCAACAACCTCAGCAAAACAACTATCCTCTATATGAATAGATTCTAATGGAATCTCCAAAACAGATAAAATACGCTCAACATTCTTTAAAGAATAAAAAGAGGGTGAGTTTTTTAGTACAGGATCCGCATTATTAGAAGAACCGCCAAGTCCTGTCCATACCTTCACTTCTGTAGGTCTCACCCTCTCAGCTTTCATAGTTTTTACGATTTCCGTTAGCATTGGTACTATATCCGTGTTTGCGCTAATGTGCGCAAGAAAACGCTTTTTACCAATCACCATACTGAGGGCTGTACATGTTGCAAGTCCGTATGTGAGCACAGGTGCATTTTTTCCTTGTATTACAAATGCGTCTTGAGGAACATAGAGACCTGAGCTCGCCTTTTCTGGACGCATACTCCGTGTGAGAAGCTCTTTTTCGCTAATACGCTGTGGATTCAAGCCGCAGGTTGCACACTTCTTATTGAGTGCACTCTTTCTCGAGTTTAGAATCTCTACTAGCTTAGGATCTACTTTGACTATTTCGCCTTCTAAAAGAATAATATAGAATCCTGACTCTTTATCTATACCATAGAGATGCCCCTCCTTTTTAGTGTTGCCTAGAGTGACTTTTACGCGGCGAAATCCACCCTTTTGACTGTGCCTACGTGCTCTCCGAGTTTTGGCCATTCTATTAGGAACGTTCAAATCTTTCCAGGTACATTTTAACAATAGAAGGTGACCACCGACCCATCATTTTAGTCTGGCTACCATTATACCATGCCAGCGCATCCTTTTCACGTTTATCCTTCTTAAAACGTGCAAACGCGAGAGGGTGTTCAGCAATCCAAGCAAACTCCTCTTGTGCCTTCTCAAGCTCATCAGGTTTAATAAATGCCTGAAAGATATGATATTGGAAATAGGTATTCGGAGGATAATCCTTCTCTCTATTTTGATAAACGATGCCTGTGTGGTGAAGAGACCGTAGATTCTTAATCTTCGCCTCTTCTTCCACCTCACGGTGAACATTTTCAAGAAGGTTGTGGTAGATATCCTTTCTAGGATTTGTATCTTTCCCTTCCATTTGTCCCTTGGGTGGTTCCCAGCTCTTTCCTTTTGGATCCGCACCCGTTGTTTTAACAACAAGAAATCGCTTCGCATCAAAGGGCTGTTCCATCTCATGAATAAATGTTCCAGCACGAAGATAGACACGCCAGCCTTCTTCAGGATGCTCTACGTAGAAATATCGCTTGTGCGGGGCAAATGCTAAGCTCGCTGCCCCACGGATAAGACCAGGCTGGAAGACATCCAAAGGACCTTTACTTTCAGGCTTAGGAGGCATCCACTAATGATACCTCTTCTTTTGTTTCCATGAAATACATTATACAACTAGATGAAAACTTATAAATAGGAAGAGATGGTACTACATCTAGAAAATATAAATCTGTTTGAAGATGGCTGTTATAATGAGAAAGGATAAACTCTTCTAATGTATCTGCGTCTATTTCAACTAAACCAGGCTCGCCACGTCGTGATAAAGAATAACAATGTTTGTAGTGCTTTAGCATTTTCTCCAAGATATGAAGTGTTTTTGTAAAACATTCAAAGATAGAATTACCATACCAATATGTTGTGAATTCTGTAACAATCGCTCCAACAAGTCCTTTTTCAATTAAGGGAAATAACGACTCAAGTATAATCATATCATGACCTTCTGTATCAATCTTGATTATATCAATATGGCTAGAAATATATGATTCAAGTAATCCACACTCTACACTCTCAAGGCCCGTGCCTACTCTAGAATTAGCCCCTTCTAGGCTCATTTGTAACTTACCTATCTGATTTGAAATTGCCACATTGAAACATGTAATAGATTTATCTTTTACAGATTCCTGTAATTGTTTGAATGAAATAGGATTCGGTTCAAACATTAAAATATGCGCTGAAGGATTTTCTTTAAGAACATGTAGACCCCATTCTCCCTTATCTGCTCCAATATCAATACAAGTTGGATTCTTCTTGGAGGCTATTATCTCAGAAGTTACTATATAATTACAAAGATCACCATCGTTGTAATCCATAGATATATAATTGTAGGACAGTTTAGGTTCGTTTTCTCCTACATGTCTTAGAACGGCTGGATACACTGCAGCCGCTACGAACACTCTGTAGAAGTTTACAAAGAGAGGAATAGTCCGTCCGATTTAGAAGTTCCAGATCCTTCTCCAGCGAGGAACGGATTTTCCAGAGAGTTGCCAGTGCATCCTTGCGTGAATCCCACTGCTCCCTGGTATAGTTCAGCCAGCCGTCCCGCCATTCTGGGAAAGGGAGTACATGTGGCAGAGTCTCCCAGAAATCCAGATAGAAGTCCATACGCTCTTGAGGGTCCATAACATTCCAGCGGTTTCGTAGGAGAGGTGTATCCAGCTGGTCGACTGGAGGAGCTCCCTGGAGCGGAACGCTGGAACGCCCAGACCTGGAAAGCGGATGATTCTCAGCGATTGAGAAGAGAAACTCCCAGCCATCGAAGACTGTGCGACTACAACCCTGTGCCAGTTTCTCTTTATAGAGTTTGGCAACTGCTGCAAAGGGCGGATCCTCTGCTCTTGATAAACCTGCAGCACGAAGTTTAGCAGTCACTTTGTTGTGAATGCGCCAGAGCCAGCGCTGGAGCTTCTCAGGACTCTCACATGCGCCCTCAACTGGATCTTCTAGCATATATTCGCTGAGAGAGGCGCGACAGAACTTACAAGGAAGCACATAAGGCAACTTGTGAAAGAACTTGCACACATTCTTCTTATCACGCTCAGGTTCATACGCAAACGTTATAAGATGTAATAATCTCCAGCCTGATGGCCCCCAAAATCGGGTATCCATACTCTTCTATCTGATAGTCTCAATTTAGCTGCTTCCAAATGTTCCCGAGGAGAGAGGTGCAAGGAAAGGACGGACTCGTGATGGAGTTGTGTCTTCAACCTTGCATTTCATCTTGGGCTCAGGGCAGGCCTGACGCTCGCATGGTGGGCATCTAGGGCACACAGTCGGTGCAGGGCACTTAACATCGGGGCAGCGAGGGCGAGGGCATGGTGGGCAATCACCGCATTGTCCCTTGCATGCACTGCTATCCACAATAATAGGCTGTGGCTTAGGAATGCTTGACTTCAACACATACTGGCTCAAATCAGGGACAGGTGGGCACTCCGTCTTCAGCATATATTGGCTCATATCCGGGGCTGATGCGCAAGGAGGAATTGAGGATTTGAGTACATATTTGCTCATATCGGGGTAAGCAGGGCACAAGGGGCACTGGCCTCTGTCCTGTGGGTGTTCAGGACAAGGTGATACACCTCCACAACTTGTGCATTTAGGGGTGGAAGGTGTAGATGGAACTGTTGCAAATCCCTCCTTTGTTCCGTTTATCATATATCCTACCAGGAGGCCTACTAGGAAAATAAGTCCTATTTGAAAAACTGTTAGGCGCATACCTCTTTCTACCGATGAGTGTTATTTTTATCAAGGTCTCCAGCCGGCCCATGTAGGGGGAGGGCATCCACATGCCTCTGGTGCACCTGTATCATAAATAGTAGCAATACGTGAACAGACCATCTTGGCATATCCTCTCCATGAAAAGTTCTGACCAACGTGTTTAACATCTTCAAGACATCCGAAATCACCGGGATTATACCCGCGTTTCTCAACAGCAGAACAGATTTCTATAGATCGCTCTTTCCAGTCAAATGTCGCAGGAGGGCCTACAAGAGGTTTACCCGTACTCGTAGTGCCCATACTCGTAGTGCCCATACTCGTCGATGTGCTCATTCCAGGAGATGATGTCTTACTGGAGAACTCGCCTCTATAGTCAGTTGAAGGGGCAGATCCATAACCATCTCCCATAGTGTGAACTTCCTTTGAGGTAGGTGTGTCTTTTCCAACTAATGCGCTCTTTGCCGCTAGTGCAAACTCCTTCTTAGCATTTGCAATGTCAAGCGAACGCTCACTTGTATAACTCATATCCCATGAAAGGCCTTTAAAAAATGTTTTGGAGTAGTTGTCAAAGAGATATCGTGCAATCTCTGCACCTGAAATATCGCCTAGTGCAGCTGGGAAAAGACTGGAGAGGGTTGGAGGCAAGTTAGCTTCCTTCAGAATATCAGGAAGAGCTCCACTTGTTCCTAGAACAGGGAGAAAGGCCTTGTATGAAGACTCTGAAATGCGAATATCCTTCTCCGCCAAAGTCTTAGCATCAACCTTATCGATAATATCTTGTATAGACTGTTTGATCTTATTTAATGTCTCCAGGCGTGCATTAGTTGTTGGATTTGATGTTGCGCTTCCAGAGAGACGACTCATCTCAACCGTGATACGCACAATAAGATCCTTGAGTTGTGATAATGAAGCCATTTTGTTTTGAGAAGGGTCTGCGTTTCCTGATGCGTCAGAAAATCCCTCTATACCAGATGTGCTATTGGCAGTCTCTCTCCATTTCTTCTGAAGATATACGAGATTGGCATACATACCGTCCACATCATTCTGTGTAAGAGTTGAATCTATGCCGGGATTTCTCTTTAGAACTAGATCCTCATCTTCTAGACGACGAATATCAGAGCGAAGTGTTCTAAGAGGGAGTTGAACAGATGGGTCGCTCATCTCAGCCATTTTTGGCGCCTCAATCTGAATAAAACCGTTGGCGCTCTCCAGTAACTCCTTGATACGAGCATATGGACTCTTCTCCATGGAAGGGTCGATACGAGGAAGTGCATTCACACTCGCTACACCACCGGGAGGAGGACTAAGAAGTGCGAAGGAAGGAGGTGTATATGCCGAGAAATCTCCGCTTGTTAATGACTCACGAGGAGGGTTTGTTGCTGGAATTTTAAGTTGTGGTTCGAACCCCTCAATATTAAATTGTGAAACATAGAGTATGCTGAAAAGTATAAGTATGAGCAAACCCCAAAAGAGGATATCCTTCATCTAACATTCATCAACATTTCATTACCTTGAAGAATCATAGGTGTTTCATCAAGAACAGAAACTATCTCATCTCTTAGAATAGGTACTAATCTCTTATTGTCACTTTCTCTAAACTCAGGTTCAACTGATCTTGCTTTTAGACCAGGAACAAGCGACTCCAATAAACTTCCGAGATTCTTAGCCATATCTGTCTGAGATAAAGGGTTGCCAGAAGCATCTTTGAGTGGAAGCTGGGGCATATTTTCAAATCCCTCTATTGGAAAATAGAAGAGACAGATTACAAGTATAAGAATACCTATGATTAGCAGAGCACGCATTCTATCGGTAGTCGCTAAAATTGGAAACCACCTCTAGTTTCAGAAGAGTATGCTCCAACCACGTTACAAAGATGATGCACTCTTAGAAGCCGGCATTGATGAAGCCGGAAGAGGTTGTTTATGGGGACCTCTTATCGCAGCAGCTGTGATCTGGCCCGCTGAGTCAACATGGACAGCCGAACAACGAGCCATCTCGGAACAAATCAAGGACAGCAAGAAGGTCTCAGCCAAGAAGCGGCGCAAGCTTCGCGAGGAGATTGAGAAGATTGCTATTGCCCATGCTGTAGGGCGTGTAGAGGCTAAGGAGATTGATGAGATTGGTATGACAACCGCGAACAAGCTTGCATTTCAGAGGGCTCTCAAGAATCTGAAGGTGGAGCCTGGCCGTCTTCTGATTGATGGAATTCTCCGCCTCGATACTGCGAAAGAGCAGGTGGTTGAGGCGGAAGCTGATAATAAGTATATCGCAGTTGCAGCCGCTTCTATTCTTGCGAAGGAGACACATGATGATATTGTAGAGGGATTCTGTATGGCAGATACAACACTCTCTCGGTATGATCTTCTTGGATGCAAGGGCTATGGAACTAAGAAGCATCGTGATGCACTTCTCAAGCATGGAATGGATGTCAATCACCGAAGACTCTTCTTGCGGAAGCTGCTTGGCGTGGAACACGTATGTGTTACAAATACTAACACATATATGTTTGTTGAAGATGATTAGATTAAACTAAATATTTAATAGCTTTCGTAGTAGTTTTGTCGGTTGTTGCGACGAGCGTTCTGTCGGGTGTTGCGGCGAGCAGAGTTCTGTCGGGTGTTTCGGCGAGCGTTCTGTCGGGTGTTGCGACGAGCGTTCTGTCGGGTGTTTCGGCGAGCGTTCTGTCGGGTGTTTCGGCGAGTGCTTCTGCGGTTAGATCTGCGGCCACCAGCGTGCACGCAGACTCCTGAGGCATTCACATACTGGGTAGGGTCGGGGTTACCTAGGGCATTGTAGCATTCACTCATTTCTATATTCATACCTACGATTTTTTATACGCGACTCGCCAGCCAGCCATTTAACAAAATAAAATCATCTCCCTTCTGTTTATCGGCCGTAATCCCTCTGACAAAATGGCCATGCCCACCCGTAATTGAAAGATACTTCTCTTCAGCCTCCCCAAGAGAGCCACGAAGATGCTGAACCCATTTGACTGTCTCATAAGGAAGAACTTCGCGATCATTCAAGGAGGTTCTTGCCAGAACAAATACAGCAGGTGCTCCTTCATCCGGAAGAGCATCTACCGGAGACAAATCGCGAATGGTTTTCAAATCTCTAGGATTTTCTAAAGGATTTCCGAATTCATCATATTCTAAGATAGTGAGGGGCAGAGTGGGTGTACTTGTTGTTCGTAATACATCCACATAAGGTACTTCTGTATACGCAGCACCTACTACTCCACCATTACCGTAATGTGCAACAACTGCGCCAAGTGTATATCCTCCAGCGGACCTGCCGTAAATACAGGTTCTCTTCCAATCTAGATCTGTTTGTATCTGGGCAGCCTTTATCACAGCAATTGTATCTTCAACAGATTTCCACTTCTTATAGGTGCGTGCAGCATCTGCCCATTCATCTCCAAAATCACCACTTCCTCGTATGAGACCAAAAGCGATAGCCCATCCAGCATCTAAGTAGGGTTTCCAGCGAGTCGTACCTAGACCTGTAGGAATTCCATAACTTCCATAAATAACAACCATGAGTCCCTTCACGATTTCACCACTCTGCACAAGTACATAAGGTACAACCGTGCGATCCTTGCTCTTCGCCTTTTGAAGACTGTGTTTTGCATATATCTTCCCTTTCACTGTTCTACCACCCTCTAGTTCATAAAGACTGGAAGTTTCACCGGGAATTGTATAAATGAACTTCAAGCTTTTGCGCTGGCCTTCCCATAAACCGTAGGGATCATGATTAATACTCCCAATAATTTCATCAAGTTTCTTTGGAGTCGTATCTTCACTACAGCGATAGATTCGCCTCACCCCTCCTGCCGATGTTATCATGATGCGGTGTGTCAAAGAAAAAAGGTCAATCCCGTATTTGCGCATAGAAACAGGAATAATCATATTTTCAAGAGCTTCACCAAATGCAGACCATGCCGATGCAAATGAGTTTACGCGACCAAAAAAACAGACATCTCTAGACTCGGGTGAGGCATATCCAACAGGCATGAATGACACACATGTCTTTCCAATACGCTTTGCAGTTTCTTCCTCTAAAACATAGAGTGCCTTCGTTCCACTGTTATCAGATTCTAAGAAGATGCATCCATTCTCTCCAGCGATAAGAGAGAGGTTGTTTTTTAAAGAGAGCTCTGTAAAAAGTGTATAGCGTTTTTTACCTGTCTCAGCATCTATGCTCACACAACGACCATAACGAAGTTCGCTGGTTGCCTCAACCACATAACAGATGCCGTCACGAACACAGAGATAGGGTCCAATAGACATATTGTTTCTCCAGACTAGACCCTTCTTAGAATAGCAGCTAAGTGTATAAACTTCATATCCCTCTTCATCGGCTTCTACAGCCCACACTTTGTTATCATAAGATTGTACAGCTGCCGCATCATGACTGGGCCCACTATCCCATCTCCATTTGACTGAGTAGGTTCCACCAGGTGTTATGCGTATATCACCACTTTGATACACGTCCTCGAATATGCTTTCTCTCCCAGCATCGTGAAACTGTTTTTGTATACGAGCGCGTTCATCTTCAGAGGAGATTGCATCAATCGCTGTATCAAAATGTAGATTCTCGTATTGAACAGTTTGTAGCCACATTCTTCCTTTCATGCTCTCCATCTGCCTAAACACCCTACCTGTATGTGTGAATAGATGCCACCTTCTGTTCCGCTTGTCAGCGTAAAATTCGTTCTCTTGTATAATCGGGCAAGTAAGTTTGGCCTCAAAAAGGATGCTGATCTACTCGAGGCATCGCTTCGGAAGCTCGGAATCTACTCAATCCAACATTGCGACCCTCTCGAGCCACCTGTTCGTACTGACTGCATTATCCATTTGGAGCAGCCGGTCTATATGTGGATGAGCTGGGCTCGCACAAATGTTCTCATCGTAAATCCAGAGTGGTATGTTCCTTCCGCATATGATACCTATTTGGCGAAGTTTGACAAGGTGATTTTTAAGAATGATAATGCTCGTTCACAGTTCATCTCTGCATTAGGTAATAAACTCCCATACGAGAAGGTTGCCGTTCTGCCATGGGCAACTCCTGAATGGTCCGTGGAGGGTGTGAAGACCTCAGAGCAGAATGATCCTCGTCTTGGATTTGCCTGTTTTCTGGGAGCAAGCAAGAATAGGCATGAGTTTATGAAGGCCTTTCTTCCCTTCTGGCGAGAATCGTATCCTGAGCTCAATATCTTTTCTATGGGTGGCTACGATTTGGAGGTTCCTCAGCAGTCAAATATCAAGTTGCGAGTGGAGGATCTTACAGAAGCTCAGCATTATCGTCTAGCAACCTTCTTCCCTGGCCACGTCATATGCTCAAGTTCAGAGGGATATTCATACACAGCTGGCGAGGCAGAAACTGTCGGCGCATTTGCCATTCAGAATACCATTGGCGCTTTTAAATGCACCTATTCTGGTGAGAAGGGTATTGGCTGGTTTCCAAATACTGAGCATATGTCAAACTCCAAATATTCACTGGCCTATTTTGCAAAGATAAGTGAGGCGGAGACATCTCAGAAGGGTCTTGATATGGCGATTCAGCAGTTCTTGAACTGTTCAATGGAAGAAGTGCGCGAATCGCGAAAACTATCGGCAGCAAAGAGGAGGGAGGTCTTTGACGAGAATCTGAAGGCGTTGGTATCCGAGATTCCTGCGCTTCTTGTTCCTCTCAGCAAATCGGCAGCTGCGCGCCCTCCCATTCTTATGCCAGAGGAATGCCCTCCTATTAGTATTGTGACACTCCTCTATAATCGTGCCCGCTTCTTTGATCTCGCTTGCCACAATATCATGGTTTCTGATTATCCGAAAGACAAGATTGAGTGGGTGATTATTGATGATAGCGATGATCCTGAAGAGAAGGTTGCTGATAAGGTTATTAAGGTCAAGGAGAATGCTGACCCTCTGAAGATAAAATACATTCCTCTGGAAGTTCGAACACCTGTTTCAAAGAAGAGGAATCTGGGTGTGGATGCTGCCTCAAACTCCATTATTCTTATGATGGACGATGACGACCACTATCCTGAAACCTCTTTCAGACGGCGTGTAGCATGGCTCACACTGCACCCATGGAAGCCGAAAGCAGTTGCCTGTACCACTATAGCATGTTATGATCTCGTGAAAGCTATTAGTGCAGTGAATGTTCCACCCATGGATTTGCCACTTTCTCAGCGCATTTCGGAGGCCACTCTTACATTTTACAAGTGGTGGTGGGATGAAGGACAGTTTCCATCGGATGTGCAGGTTGGAGAGGGTGAGTCGTTTCTTAGAGGGCGTGAGGATGAGGTTCTTGAGCTCCCACCTCAGCAGATTATTGTTGCGTTTTCGCATGGAAAAAATACCAGCTCACGTCGTATCCCAGAGGGTGATGACGTGAAGCCAGGGTGTTTTTGGGGATTTCCTAAGGAGTTTCTTATTTATATACACGGTTTAGCGGGGATTAAGGTACAGGAACAATCTGCTTAGCAGGTCGTCGAGCAACTAGTAGCACCCTTACCGCAGCACTTGAGACCCATAGGAGCACACATTTCATCTGTGCAAGGGATTTCACCACCTGGAGGCTCCTTTGTATCCTCGAAACCCTCTAGACCCAAGCGGCGAGCCATGGGGGCGAGGAGTGGTAGAAGGAAATAGAAAAGAACTGCGTGGACAAGGACAGCCAACAAGCTAGTCTGTCCAGACATCACAATACCCTTACTGCCGGCTGGCAGTGTCAAGAGAACACCGGGGGAAAGCAGGATGAATAAAAGTGTAGCAAGGAACATCATTTCTATATTATCTATTTAGATTTTTCATTCATATTATTTTAAGAAGAGCACATTAAACATCCTTCACCCTTATCTGCAGCCTCTCTCGCCTTTTTTACTTCCTCTTCATACTCCGCCGCCAGACGCTCCATCAGCGCCCGTCGACGTTGTGCAGGTGTAATATCCTCTTCATCTTCCGAATCAGATGACTCATAACTTTCATCATCATCTGCCACAGATGTAGCACTAGATGTGGCAGCTACTCCACTTGAAATGGCTGCCATGAGACGAGGATCCACTGTGAACTTCTGTGCAGCAACTGGCGCCTTGGTACGCAGATAGTAGCATCCCGTCTTGAGACCCTTCTTCCATGCGTAGAAGTGCATGCTTGTCAGCTTGCCATAGTTTGGATCGGCCACAAAGAGATTGAGCGACTGGCTCTGGCAGATAAATGCTCCACGAGCGGCAGCCATATCAATCAGAACCCTCTGTTTCATCTCCCACGTTGTCTTGTAGCGGGCCTGAATCTCTTCTGGAATGCCAGGAACATCCTGAACACTTCCATTTCTCGCAATAATCTGCTGTTTCATATCCTCGCTCCAAATGCCGAGGTCAAGCAGCTCCTTCATAAGATGCTTGTTGATAACGATAAACTCGCCAGCGAGTGTGCGGCGTGTATACAAGTTGCTGGTGAATGGCTCAAAGCACTCATTATAACCCAGAATCTGCGAGGTGGATGCGGTTGGCATAGGCGCAATCAAGAGAGAGTTGCGCATACCTGCAGCGGCTCTTAGACGAAGTGCGTCCCAGTCTAGCTCACCTCTTGTCTCTGTAATGGGTGTAACGCCCCAAAGATCGGGCTGTAGTTTTCCCAAAGAGGCTGGTGATGGGTCATTGATACCCCAGTTGGCGTGCTGGGGCTCAATATAAGGATTTTCGTGGGCACGGAAAGTTTCATAAGAACCCTCTTCAATCGCGAGGTCGCATGACATGCTCACAGCTGCGTAATACATGTGCTCAAAGATGAGCTGGTTGAGCTCCATAGCCGCATCATCTTCCCACGAGAGGTGTAGCATGGCAAAGACGTCTGCGAGGCCTTGAACACCTAGACCAACGGGGCGGTGTCGCATATTACTGCGCTTCGTCTCAGGCGTTGGATAGTAGTTGATATCAATCACGCGGTTCAGGTTGCGAATGGCCACTCCAGCCACACGGCGCAACTCTGCGAAATCGAACTTACCATCCTTCACAAAGGCGGGAAGTGCAATGCTTGCCAAGTTACAGACCGCAGTTTCCTGGGGATTACTGAACTCGATAATCTCGCTACACAAGTTGGAGGACTTGATTACTCCCAGATTCTGTTGGTTGGATTTCTTGTTCGCCGCATCCTTGTAGACGAGATAGGGTGTACCTGTCTCCATCTGCGCATCTAGAATCTGAAACCACAGCTTCTGTGCCTTAACCGTCTTGCGAGCACGAC
>Ga0114974_10001139_pt1 | contig 21132 bp, 16 predicted proteins | sample S_130206_EF_Meta_FD_87318 | JGI IMG/M metagenome (GOLD analysis project Ga0114974, IMG submission 87318) | Freshwater microbial communities from Lake Simoncouche, Canada to study carbon cycling - S_130206_EF_MetaG | ecosystem: Environmental > Aquatic > Freshwater > Lake | place: Lake... | reverse complement strand
TTCTAAAGCAGCGGTGTGTTTGTCTTTAGCATCTTTAATTCGGTCTTTAGCTTTTTGCAACTCGTCTTGTTTGTCGGCATCTAAATCTTTAGCAGGCTGTCTACCTTGTCCTGAGTAAATAAACCGATCTTCTTCTATTCCTAACGCATCCGTTTCACTTTTAGGACGGGGAACGTTATCTTCGGTAGTACCAAAAGCTGCATCAATTCCCGCAGCCTCTTTTTCTTTATTTTTATTTTCAATAAATTCGTCTGTCCGCATCTCAGGGGTTCTGGCACGTTCTTTCTTTTCAGCTTCTACTTCTGCTGTTTTTGCTGCTGCTTCCGCTGCTAGTAATCTTTTTGTTTCAGCTTGCCAAGCTGCTGCTGCTTCTTTTGCTGCTTTTTTTACCGCAGCAAAACTTTCAACAAGGGCATCAACTTCAGGGGTAAATTCTTTTCTTACCTCTTGTATCCACAAGTCCATTTCGCTTGTGCCTGTCCCTCCTCCCTTATTTATTCTGTCTGCTGCTATTTTTATTTTTTCATCTTTACTCATATCTTCATCTTTAGGAATATATTTGTTAAATATTCCCGATATAAAACCAGCATCTGCAAATTGCTTGCTAGCATCGTCTGAATTTTCTGCTTCAATTACCCAAGTATTTTGAGGCGCATTATCACGACGTTCTCCAATGTTATAATCTTGATCTTCAATATTTTCTTCTAACTTTGCTTTTCTTGTTAAAGCCGATCTAAATTGAGCACTATCTTTTGTTTCAACACCTGTGTCGGTGTCATATATAAACTCTTGATTTCCATTTTCAATTTCTTCTAAGTCGGGGAACTGGACTTTTAACTTTGCTATTCTATCCATCACTTTTTCAAGCATTGCTTCTGCTTGTTTTTTTACATTTTCACAAGCAGCTATAAATTTTGTATCTACTTGTTTGCCAGATATTATAAAAGTTCCTGCCCTACTACCTTTTTCATTAAAATTAAAAGGGAATGGTACACTATTTTCAGGTTGGGGTTCACTTTGTCTACGTTCTTCAATTTCTTGTTGGTTGGATTTTTCTTTTGTTATTGGATCTACATCTGGTAAACCCCTACGAGGAGTAAGTTGAGCAGCAAGTAAGCCGGACTTTTTGATTTCTTTGTAGCCGGGATTTACTTCTTGAGGAGTAACGTCCATATGCTGTGCGACTATTTCGTCTAGCATCTGTCTTATTAATTCGGGGTTTTTTGATTGTAGTCCTTCTGAATCTGTTGTTGAAGTGGCAGATCTAAACTTATTAGAAGTGACATCTGTATTTAATAGGGTGGCTAGTATTTCTTCTACACCTAACCCACCACGGCTTTCAAGAGTGTCTAGGTTTTGACCGTGGTTAGATAGTAGTTGTTTTTGAGCTGCAATTGTTTCCAGCAAAGCTCGCGGGATATCTAAATTTTCATACGCATCCGAATCCCCTTGAGCCATGTTCCGTCTAACAAGGGGAGCTCTTGATCCTGTTGAAGAGCCAGCAGCAAGGTATTTAACAGGCTTGGTTAACTTACCAGAAAACTCTACTCCAGTAGAGGTTGGAGAATCTTCGGTGTTAGGTTTTACTTCTCGTCCTTGGTTCCACGCATTTAATGTTTCTTTGTGTTCCGCAGTTGCGTCTGCGTTCATTACAAATTCTTTCCAACCAAGCATTGCGGGGATGGTATCGGTTCCCGATGCTTCATAATTTACAGGTTCTTCTGTAGAAGATTGTTGTTTAACTTCCCCACCTAAAGCAAAACCTTTAGCTTCTCTTTCTTTTCTTCTGTTTTTTCTACGGTTGAGATATCCACCAACCGCGGTAATGCCTGTGCCTATGCCTGCTGCTAAAGCAAAAGCAAGGATTTTTGCAAGGGTGCCACCACCTCTATTTGGGGATGGAGGTGCTTCGGGAGCTTCGCTTTGAGGAGGGTTTGCTTTATCGTCCTCCATATTCTTTTCATGTTTTTGTACAATGGTAAGCTGATCTTTATGAGACATCCTTGACCATCTTGATGGATCAACGCGAGTGCCTCCTCTAAGCCCCCATATACCTTTTTTCTGACTTGCAGCTTCGTTTTGAAGACCTACTAATTTTTCATTTCCTGGTACTTCAGAAGCGTGAGCGTGTCCTTCTCTAACTAACTCTTCAATCAAAGACTTACCATTTACGAGGATGTCTCCTATTAACCTTCCATAGTTATTTGCACCTTGCTCATTTCCACCGGAGTCGTCTTTTCTAACTTTAGCAACTAATGTTTTACCTTCTCCTTTTAAAAAGTTTAAGGCAAACTCTCGTGCTGCTCGGCCACCGGGCTGATCAAAAGGTTTTCCATGAGCTTTGTGGGATACTTCAGGAGAGTTTATATTCTCCAATCGCAAACTTTGCATTAACTCTTTTATCCAAATTGTATCTGCATCGGGAGTTCTTCCTTCATCTAATGTAAATGGGATGTGGGAATATTCTGGAGTCATAGACTTAGGGACTGATAATTTGTTCGTAACAATAGTTTTTTTAATCGGCTTAGAAGTTTGTTGATTAGAGGATGTGGTAGAAGCTGCGTTAGGGTTTGCGTTAGTGGGTTTGGGAATGTTTAAGGGGGGTTTGAAAGCAGCGTTGAAACCTGCATCAGCACCCGGACGAAGCATTTGGGGTGGAGCTGGTGGAGCTGCAACTTCGGGCTTTGGAGATCGGATTGCATCTAACGCTGCTTGTAGATCTTTCGCAGAAGCTGTAAGCTTTTTAATCTTTTCTAGTATTAGTTGATAATTGTTTTCATCAACAGCTCTTTGTGCATTTCCGTAGATTTGACCTTTTGAAGCTAAATCAGCTTGATACGCTTTAATTTGAGCTCTAAACTTTAGAGCCTCATCCATAGCCTTGCCTATTTCTCTATTTGTAGCTATTTTTTTTGTTACTAATTCTTTTTCAGTTTCTTTGGTTGCAGCAACTGGTTTAGTTTCTACGGGTTTTTCTGGGGCTGCTACAGTTGAAGCGGGGTATCCACGGTTAGGGGGAGGCTGACTACCTGCTTGTGCAGTTTCTTCAATCATTCCAGAACCCATAGCTCCCGCTAAGATAGCAGGGGCTAGTACCGTTTGTATGATACCTTTCAAGCTTAATGCGTATTGACTGCCGTCTTCGGGAGCGTCTTTATTTAGCAGAGGCTTTACATCTTGACCGGACATTGCTTTTAACAAAGCTGCAAAAAGTTCTTCATTATTACTTAAGTACTTACCGGGTTTTGTTCCTGCATCCATATCTTTTTTGGAAATACCGGCAACGTCCCGCAAGGAGCCTTTGATTTGGTTTACCATTGCAGCGGACATATTTTCAAATAAGCCGGGGATTTTATTAGAAAGACCGTGAAAAATACCTTCTTCAATTAATAAAGCGACTACTTTTGCCTTTGCTTCTGCATCGTTTCCTAAAACACCGTTGGTGGGGATTGCCAACTCTAATGTTTGCTTTAAGTTTTCGCCTTCACCCTTTTTAGTTACACGACCCTCATACTCGGGCTGACCGGCTTTCTTAATACTGCCTGCTTGCGTAACGGTTATTTTGTCAAAGAGTTTGAATACATCTATTCCAAGGATCTTTGAAAACTCCGCTAAAAGGTTTGTTACACCTTCTTTGTATTCGTTAGATCCTTTGTTTCCTGCAAATGTGGGCTTATTCTTTTCGTCACTCTCATCGTAGCCTAACCCAAGCTTTGCAGTGTCTTTGGTTACTGAACCAAAGATGGTGGAGATAAGCCCTGATATATCTTTGCCTTTGTTAGCAGTTGAAGTAATGCTTTGAATTAACTTTGAAAGCTTAGCTGCAAAATCTTCGGGGGATGCTTGAATGTCTTTTTGTTTTGTAGGTTCTTGTGTTGTAGGGTCATCTTGTTTTGAAGGTTTTCCTTTAGCAGCGTCTACAAGTTCTTGTGCTAACTTTCCAAAAGCAGAGGTAATCTGTTGTTGTACTTCTGTATCTGTAGAAGCATCGTGCAAAGAGCCAGAGGTCTTGTATTCCTTTTTATTCTTTTCTGCGTCATCTTTTAAATATTCTTCATAAACCTCAATGGTGAATTTTGTTTTTCCACCCTCGGAGTCTGCTGATTTTTTTATGTCAGCAAGATTTTTTTCAGCAGCTTTTTGGGCACTAAGATTTTTGCCCGCTGCTTTAATACTTTCATTAGCCAGTTTTATAGCAATATTAGTAAGTTTATTTTGAAGGCTAGATGTTTTATTAAGCTTTTGGTCTTCTTTAATTAACGCTGCAAACTTTGCGTCAATATCTATTTTAGTGCCTTTGCTACCAGCACCTATTGCCAAGTGAATAGCATCCTTCACGGGATCTAGATCAGAACTTTTACCTATCTTCTCTTCAAATGTTCCTTTGGTTCCTACAACAGCATCGGGTCTTGCTTCTGTTGCTCTTTCTTTAAAGTTGTCTATAAGTTGAGCTGCCATGTCACGACTTACTTTTCCAACTTTACCGGCTTTTGCTAACTCGTCTAATTTAGCTACTACCTCATCAAAAATTTCAGAGTCTATTACCTCTGCTTCGGCATGAGCCATATTAAAAGTTTGAAATTTATCCTTGTCACTATATTGGTGTGTATCTTCTTTTACATCTACAAAAACGTTAAGGGGCGGTATTACATCTTTAAGCTCACCACTTTCGTCTTTCTCTTTTAAAGACATTGCTACTTGAGCTACCGCTGCTAGTTGATGGTAGTCTTTGTTGTTATTTATATCAGGGGCAGACTTATGACCTAACGTTTCAATATCTCCCATCAACTGGGCTCTATTTGTTAGATCAGCAATAGTTTGAATTTGGTAAATAGAAGAATCGTTTGCAGCGTTTTTTTCAGTGTCTTTATCCCTAGTCTCTTGTCTGCTTAAAGGCGCACCAGGCATACCCGAGTAGTCTGTCGGTTTAAAAGGCGCACTATGATAAGTGCCCATATCAGTACGTAGATTTACATGTCTAGGTTCTAAATAGTTACGTCTATCCTCTGCGTTCTCTCGTTGCTGTTCTTTAAACTTACCGCCTTCTTCATATTTTAGGTTTTGAGCTTCTTTGTCTTTTTTGTCTAAAAATGCAGATGCCTGAAGATACCACTCTTTTAAAGCTAGCTTGTCTAATAAAAAATCTCGGTAATCTTCTAAAGATTTTACGTAATAGCTTACATCTTCGGGAGGCTTAACTTTGTCTTTTTCCGCATCAGTCATGCCCTTTGTTTTTTCTTGGTATGCCTCTTCTGCTTTTTTCTCTTTTGCTGTTCGTCTAGTTCTAAGAGCCTCTTCTTCGGGAGTACCTTTTGGCCCTTTGATTTCTTTCATCGCAGCCATGTGAGCAATGGTTGCGTTTTCTTTTTCAGTTAAATAATTGGTGTAGGCTCTTAAAGGTTTTTTGTAAGCTTCATCTATACCTTTAAGTCCTACTGAAGCATCTATGTCAGTATGTTCTGTATACTTTTTTTCTATTTCTTCATCGGGCTCTCCCCGGTCTTTCTTCATTCGTGCTTCTTCAGCACCTTTTAAAGCTTTCATTCTTGCTTGATGCGAACGATACTCTACTTCTTTAGCTACAAGGTATTCTACATACGCATTTAAAGTGGGTGCATAGGTTGTTTGATCTTCTGTATAATCTTGTATCTTTTTTTTGTCTTTGTATTTTTGATATTTTTTTGGAAGGGGGTTAGCTTCCTTTTTGTCTTTTAAATCTTGAGCTTCTTCTTCTCTTTTTTTAGTCTTGACCTTTTCTTTTCCTTCTTGGAAAAGGTCGTAAGCTTCAGATTTTGTTTTAAGAAATGCGTTGTACTTCTCTAAGTTTTCGGCATTTCTTTCTTCTTCTTTTTTATCTCTCTCAGGTTGAGTTGCTTTTCGGTAATCTTCGTACCACGTTTTTTTCTTGTCTAGGTAAGCACGATACTCTTTAATATCATCTTGCTCAGGGGAGGTAGTACCTCCAGAGGGGACTTTTGTGTAGTCTTTATCTTGTTCTGCTCTAAGAGCTTTTGCCCACTTCATTCGGTTAACAAAGTTTTCACGGTATGATGCTTCACCTTCTGTATCACGGGCATTTTTTACGGAAGGTATCTTTTTATATTTAGCTACATACTGTTCTCTAAGCTTTTGATACCGGATGTATTCTGCGTATCCTTTTTTTGCATCTGCTTGATTTTCTTTATCACTCTTTGAACGTTTGTACTTTTCTGACCATAGGACTTTTTTCTTTAAGTACTCCACGTGATCAGCGTAGCCTTCATCGGTTCCAGAAGCTGCATCTTCTTGGGCTTTTGCTTTTTTATATTTGGCTGACCAGGCTACTTTTTTCTGCATGTACTCAAGGTGGTCGGCGTAACCAGCGTCATTGATTGCTTTTTTTTCATCATCTGTTTCTGCGTCTTTTGCTTTTTTTGCCCACTCAGCCTTCTTTTTTAAATAGGCAATATGATCAGCTAGACCTTCTGTGTCGGCTGCTTTTTTAGTTGAATCTTTTTCTTTGTACTTTCTTGTCCAGACAGCTTTCTTTTTTAAATGCTCAATGTGTTCGGCTTCGTCTGTTGTTAAACCAGAAGGGCCGGGGGTATCCCGTTTTACTTTCTCGGCAGCGTAGAATTTTTCAGAAGCTTGTGATTTTCTTACGAGCATCTTCTCGTACTCAATCAACATGTCATCATCGTTAAGGGAGGTATCTTTTATTTTATGATTTGCAGCAAGTTGTTTTTTGATTTTTATTTTTGCGTCTTCACGGAAAGCCCAATGGGCTAGTAAGTCTGCGTCACTTTTTTCACTCCCGCCTCGTAGATGAGAACCGTGGCCGTAAATGCCTCCACGATGATTACCACCTCCACCACCGTGGCTACTACCGTGATCGCTTCCAAATGCGTTACGGGCAGTGCGTATTTGAAAAGCAAGGGCGTGAAATTCAATGGAGATATGCTTTGCGGAATCTTGAATAGATTCCAACTGAATGCTAAACCGAGTTAAGGAGTTAGCCATCTGCGAAAATTGTTGAAAGATTTTCGCTACAGCCTCTTGGCTAGTATACGGAACCTGACTTAGTTTCGGGTTTCCGTGTTCTTGACCAGTACTGCTCATGGGCTATCTCCTTAAAGCTTGGGCGCATCGTTTTCTTGGTTTTGTTTAATCCAAAGTTTTTGAGTTTCCTCTTCTGTTAGACCTCTCCAGTCTCTTTGGACTTTCCAGAATATCTCTTTAGCCGATTGATACTGACCAACGGGCTCGTCTGCGGACTTCGGTCTAAAGTAAATATTTTTAACTTGATAGGGAGTTAATTTCTTAATCTCATCTATCGATAAGTTAAAGGGCTCTTTCACTAACACTGCAAAAATCTCGGCTGCTGTTATCCGGCGACCTGGTTCTGAGCTGCCTCCGGACCATTCGGGTTTGGGTCCGTGTTTGCCTCTCCAACTTTATTCATCATCTCTTCCAAACGGGTTTGAACTAGATCATCAATCGTATCTATTTCAATATCAGGGTGGTTAGGAAGAAGACAAATGTGCAAGATTTTTTTAAAGTGAGTAAGCGTTTGCATAGCTCTCATACATGGAGGAGAACCAAATGCGTAGTAACCCTCAGCAATATCTTTCTGAGTCTGTGCTACTAACTCTTGGTATTCTACTTGTGTTAAATACACACGCATACGTTTTGCGGTTTTGATACTAACTTCTTCTAAGTACCTTTCAAACTCTCCTTGAATTTGATAAGTCCATGGAGAACAAGTGTAGGTTTTGCCCTTGTGGTCAAAGCTGCTACCAAGTCCTAAAGCTTTCGATATCTCAGCCATTGTAACTCCTAAATATTACTGATTGAATAAATCGGACTATTGTTTTTTCCAGTGAAAGAAAGCTTTACAATTCCTTTAGCTTCTATGTTCATGGAAACTTGTGTTATTAAAACGCATTTGAAATACCAAAAAGGGTCTAACATTGTTCCTGTTATTGCGCCTGTTGGCTTGCTTGCGTTTAACCAAACGCTCATGGTTCGACCAGGAGTAATTGCGTGAGAAACTCCCCCTCCTATTCCATCGTTATAACTAAACCATTTTTGCTGTTGAGTCGATAAACCTGTTAGAGGATGGGGTTCGTTATCATAAAAAGCCTCTACATTTATTGTTATTTCGGCAACGGTAGGGAGCAGTTGTTTTGTATTGACGCATATAGGATTATTCAACAGAGGTGTAACTTGCGCCCCTTGAGTGCTAGTTATATCTGTTGTCTCTAAAGTAAAATCCACAGACCATTTATTTGCTTTAACGATTTGAGGAGTTCCGGGAACATCTCCTATCTCATTCCATCCCGTAATAGGAAACATGGCAATTTGTACTCGGCCTCCAAAGCCAGCTAATACGGCCATACAAATTCCTTTAAAGTAAAAGAGAGGCTTAGTAAAAAGCCCCTCTTCCATCCAAATTTAAAACTACGCCATTTCAATGTTATTACCGCTTGATACTTTTCCAGCTAGTGTGTATTTGATTACACCACGAACTTCGGTATCAACAGTAAGGTTTTCAATGAAGGCATTGAACATGAATTTTTTGGTAGCACCCGCAGAAGCGTATTGATCAGTTAAAGGATCAAAACCAACAGTAGTAGTACCTTTGTTGGTAAACAATTCTAACTGTACAAAAGCACCGGGCTTGAGCAATGGAACAATGCCGTTGATTGCGTCATAGTACGCATCAATATTAAATTCCAAGTCAGACATGGACTGAACGTAACGGCTAATAGGAGTGTTTGCTCCGTTAAGACCGCCAGTGGTTTCTTCAAAAGAAGACGCGTCTTGCAATTCTGTTTTATAAGTAACAGACCATTTCGTTGCAAGTAAGTAGATTGGTAAATCACCTACTGCGGGATTTGCTTTATTGATAACTACACGGCCACGAAAACCGGAGATTGCGGTTGGTGGTAAAGGTGCTACAGGCATTTTTCATACTCCTTAAATTTCATAAAGGGAAATTAAACACACACGCTGGACTATTTACCAGCAAGATTAAAGAGCCCTCGTAATCATAATATCGTATATTACAGATCCACGAAAGATCAAATTGCCGTCTTTATACCGAAAATTTTCACTTCGGACATTTTGTTCGGTAGGCTGCATAGATACGGTTTGGTTGGTTATTTTTGTAAAGGGGATAGGTTTCCAATCAAAAGCTTCTCGGATTATTTCAAGGCACTCGTCCGCTAGGGCAGCACCGGGAGCGTAAATCACAAAGTCAAGGCTAGTGCCTTCAAAGTAAGTAGACTCTGTAGTGAAAAGAAAGTTTCGATCTGAGTCTCGAATGATTACATAGGGCATGGTAAGAGGCCTGCCTTCTACAGATTCAGGAGCTTCGTTGGCAAACATGCCTCCCGTAAACTTACTTATCAGGGAAGGGGTGGAATACCACTTACTTTTTATGGCAGCTAGGATCGAATCGGGGTAGTTTAAATCTACAGAAGAAAAGAACGGGAGGGAGATCGCACCTTGAGCATCTTTACAGACTGCGTAAACCTGCTGGAACGAAAAAGCTGGCCTGTTGGATACAATGAGATCTCCGGATACAGACATGGAAGCACAGTATAAGTACTGTGAGCCAAAGCTGTCGGAGCTTTTGGTGTACACATCTACCGTATAAGATGATGGAAAAGCTATATGTGCAGTAAAAGCCGTAGAGCTAGTCCTGGTCAAAGCAAGAGAAGGGCTAGGAATAATAGGCATTAAAGCACCTGTTCCTTTCCTTCAATCATGAATAACTTGTTTCGACTGGCAACATTCATAAAACCTGTGACTACGTAGTAGGTTGTACTATTCTCTAGCCTGACACGATCCCCACGTTTAGGTTTTAAATCCACGCTGGTGTAGATCTGGTGGGTTATGATGATTTGGCGAGAAGCATATTCTTGCTTTAACAAAGTAGATACTGGTTGGATTGAAGCTGAAATACTTTCAGAACCTACGACAGGTTTCCAAGCTTCTCTTTTAGAACCGGCAGAAGAGTCTAGCGTAATTACAGACCGTTCTAAAGTTACCTTTTTGTTTAGCAAGAAGGGGGAGAGCATTAGAGTGACTGCTCCCTATAGCGGGTAAGTATTTGGTCTACCGATGATAAGAGAGGGTCGTTGGTTCTTTGACGGGGGTCAAATATTTGGTATTCGTAATCACCTAGTTTTTCAGACTGAAGGACACTACCTACCTCTACATTGCGCCTCATAAAAGATACGAGAAGGCATACAGCGTATTGGATGTCCATCGGGACGATGTTAAATCCTGCTGTGTAACTGATCTTTAGGTTTCCGTACGTAGGCCCAATCTCAGAAGCTAGCTTGCCGGGGTAGTAAACCCTGCCTGCTTCCATCCAGATTCCACCGATGCGGACAAGCAGGCCTGATTTAGACTCAGATATACCTGTGTCTATATCAAGGGTGTAGTGAATGCCTGGTTGTAAAAGAGTAGTAGGGCCAAAAGAGTTGGGATTGTATCCGTAGTAAGCTTGGTAATCTTCATGTACAGAAATGATCGAGAGGACAGGTCGGTTGCGGAGGATGATAGCTCGTTGGGAGTTGCCCGCATAGTACTCCGTATAAGAAGCAGGCTCCAAGTTACGCTTGATTCGATTGCTTATAATCGATTCAGCCGCGACTTGAAGCCCGGTTAGTTGCGAATTTTGTGTAGAATCAGAACCCGGTATATTGAGGAAGCTCTTTATTTGTGCCAAGCTAGTAAGCATGGTAATTCCGGGTTCATGGTTTTAGTTCTACTTAACTTCCGGTTAACGCACCGTTACCACCGCCAGCGATCTTCTTGCCTGCAAGAACGATAACGGACAAAGGCAATGCGGTTGGTGATCCGGTAACAACAGCTACGGCTCTTACGTACTGCTTAGTACGAAGAAGCTTACCCAAAAACTGGAACTGGCCACTAAGGTCAGCACCGGAAAGGGTGTCGTAAGCTTTAAGTTCAGTCCAAGTGGAGTTGTCAGAACTCTCTTGTACTTTGACAGCAAGGGTTGGAGCTGTGCCACCGGAGAGGGCTCCAGTAACCAACAATACGTTGACAAGGCCATCAGATAACTGAAGGTCTACGGAGTCACCAGTAACGGTTGATCCGGGTGCGGTAACGGGAGCGATAGAGGCTGCGCCCATACCTTGATTCTTTAGATCTGCAATGAATGTAGCTGGCATGAAAAGGTTCCTTATATTTGAGTTTTGAAAACCCAGAGGGGTTAGCCTCTGGGAGATTACAGTTGATTACGCAATGTTAAGATTGTCACACATTACGAAGGATGCTTCGTGGCGTGGTGCGCCATCACAATACATGATCCCTCGATACCACGTTTGGTCGGTCGTAAACGGTGTATCACCTTGGGTACTGATTTGGAACTCGATAGCACCTGACAAGGCGATCATGTAATCGCTGAAGTCACCGCCGAGGATGTAACTCAAGTTGGAGGAGGAACCCTTTGCCCTTGAACCACTGATCTGGGTGGACTTGTGAACTGGGTTGCCGTAAAGATTGCCGGGGGTAGTTCGGCTGTAATCCATGTTCGTGTTTAGCTCACGGAACATGTTGAATACAAACGGGCCCTTGGCATCGTTAGCAACAACTGCATCTGCTCGCCTGTTAGCGATAGCTGCATAAAGAAGAGGACGCATAAGGAAAGATTTGAACTGTGCGTTCTGTTCTTCCACTTTTGCAATCATGTTTGCAATATCTTCTGGTTGAATGGTATCACCATTTGCTCCAACAGTTTTTGCAGTATGACGTGTGATGTTTGCGTAGTTGATAAGACCCTTAGGTTCGTTGCTTGAACCCGTTGCTTCCAACAAGGACTTATCCAAACGCAGTGCGAGTACACGGCTAATGTCTTCACGTAAAAACATTTCAACCGATACCGAACTGAATCGGAAAAGTTCATTTGGAACTTTGCACAAGATGCCGAGTTTCTTGGCTTGCAAGAGTACGTCACCTGTTGCAGGGGTGGAGTCTTGAACTCCTGTGGATTCGCCAACCCAGTATGCAGTGCCTGCATTGGTTTGACGGGGGAAAGTGATACGGCCGTTTGGTGGCATCGCAATAGTGCGGGCTCCTGCGGACATGAACACTTCGTTGTTTCTAAGGAGTTCGATAAGTTCACCTTGGATTGGAGGAGCAACTAATGCACCGCCCTGACTTTCGTCAATCCATGACATAGCTTTTTGAACGCCCCACTGTTTGGCACGGATGCCACGAACTTCATCACGATCATAGCCGGTAATACCAGCGGTTACGATGTCACGGATTTCGCGAGCGAAGCCTTCTTCACCGGGGATTTCAGCGATGTAATCGGAACCAAAGGGAGCCATGATGGTGTTGGTTGAAGCCTTGTTGTAGCCAAGACGGTCAACATAAAGCTTCTGAAGGTCTTGAGCCATTTCCCACTCGACCCTTGCGGTTTCGGGGGAGAGTTCGCCACGAAGAAGACCGAAGAGTTTTACGAAGCTATAGCCTCGCGAACCCATGGAGTTTTCGCCTTTACGAACATGAGGAGCGTTAAGAACCGAGCTATTCCTTGCGGACTTGCTGGTACTTTCAATTTCGCTCAGTTTGTTTTGAAACTTCGATTGAGTTTCAGTGATGCTATTGATTGCGTCAATAACAGGTTTGATGTTTTTCCCGGCCATAATGTTTTCCTTTAAACAGGGGATGGAGAGGTTTTAAATTCGCCACAGTAAATTTTCGATTCCGTTTCGGGAAACACGCCAAGTGTTCCCCCTTGCAAAAGATGACTTCCTGGCGATGATTGAATCAAAGTCGGAGGGTACCTTCGGCACTGGCCATATTCTGTTTCCGGAACGTTTTTCCAGAAATAGCATTGACGACAAGTGCCAGAGATTTCTTTAGACTTTGCCATGTTGTTATCTTCTACCTGTCACTTCAAATAGACGCTTGTTCAAGGCATCTTGATTGTTCTTCAAGGTTGTCAGGGATGAGATGAGAGTCTTCATTTCATCTTCTGCTTCAATCTTGTCTTCTTCTTCCGCTTTAGCGGAGAGAGCGTTGCAGCATTGGTCAAGCTTGTCATGGATACCCTTTAAGAGTTCCGTGTGAGCTGTGCTTGATTCGTGCATGGATTGCAGAACTTCTGCCATGGATTTGATTGCAGTGTGGGTGGGGTCCTCATCTACTGCTTCTTCTTTAGGTTCATCCTCTTCAGGGGCTTCTTCTTTTTCTTCGGACTCGTCATCGTCCCCTTCTTTACCGGCTTTTGGATCTTCGTCATCTTCATCTTCGTCTTCGTCTTTTACAGCCTTGGCTGCTTCTTCATCGGTATCATCTTCTTCATCTTCGTCATCGACGTGTTCGGAAGACTTGAGGGTCTTTTCGTCTTCGTCTTCTTTGTCATCTTCTTTTTCTTTTTTCTTAGCAGGCTTACCTTGTGCAGGGGTAGGAACGAGATCTTCCATTGCACTCTTAAACCAGTTTTTTTCTTTTATGCTCACGGTAGCGAACTCCTTAAAATCTAAACCCGGAAACATCGCTTCTATTTCTTCAAGACCAGATATATTGCGATATTCCAGAGGAAGTAAGTATAATACTTTATAAACTTTAGCAAGACGCTTGTAAACCCCTAATTTTAACTTTTTAGGTATGTCTACACCTTCTTGCAAAGACAAGAGGACCGCCATGGCCATCCTGACTTGATTGGCATCAGCCTTGAATTTTTTAGTCCCTAGGTTTTCAAACAGGGATGTGTAAACTTTTTCGGGGCTAGGAAGATCCACACCCGGCGTAGGCCCTTGAGGTAAGGCTGCATGGATCTCAACAGGGGCAGGGGGATTTGGATTTTTGTTTTTAAAGCTCTTAGACTCACTTTTTAAATACTGCATCTCTAGGTTGGCAAGAGATACAGACTTCCTGCTAGATAGAGGAACGTAGTGGGAAAGAGCTTTACGGATAGCAGGGGAAAGCTTTTCTCCTTCTACGTGTCCTCTGGAGAGATGAGCTGCCAAAGCTTCTTGATTAGCAGGGATTGGGACTACACTCCACTCAATCATATCCCATTCTAAAAACCGTAGGGCTGGAACGCTGTGAGAGTTGTTGCCACGGAAGTCTAAGATCTCTTCACCTGTTTCCAAGTCCACCATGTCTTCGCCTTCATCATCCATGATGATTGAAGCACGGATAGGAAGAAAGCCTATGGAAGAAGCTTGTAGTTCTTTTCGGGCGATTAGACGAAAGACTATTTCTGATTCACGGGTTTCGCCGTGGAAATAAGCGGTGGAGTAAATCTTATCATCAAGTATTTCTAGGGTCAGGTTGCCTTCGGGATCACGGGAAGAAGCAATTGGAAGCTCTTCAGTTTTGTGTCCAAAAAAGACGCGGGGGTTTCTGCTGTAATTCTTGAGGTGGTTAACGCACCCTCTTGGAATCACAATGTCTCCGTGCCGGTCACGGGCAGAAGTGGTGATGACAAACCGTGCGGTCATGCGAGAGGTATCAATGACAGGGACTTCAAGGTCATCGGAGTCAAGGGCTACAAGGGATGAGGGGGAGTCGGATAAACAATGGGCCATGTTACGGGCATATTGTGCAGAGAAAGGTAGTACCCCTGCTTTGGCCATGGAAGAGTTGAAATGCTTTTTCCGGTCTTTGATAAAAGATCGGATTACTTCAGGGGAGAAAACATCAAGGGATTCGGGAATTTGAAACTTACTCATGGTTATCCTCTGTTGTCATTGGGAGAAGATAAAGGCTGGGTTGGAGGCGGGTGCGAACCCCCCATAGGGTTACTCGCAATGTTTACGGGAAGGATAGGGCTATCGCCCCATATAGTTGGGTAAGGTTCTCGACCTCTCATAACACGAACTTCATTAGGAGTGATCGCACCACACATAAGATCGGTTTGGATTTGTTTTTCGGTAAGCTCTGGGTCGTGGGGGGTGATGTCTTCCCACCAGACTTTCAAGGAGTCATCGTACCGTCTAGCAATCTTTTCGGTAATAACCTGACCAAAGTACCGGAGGATAGGGTTGATAGTCTGCTGCATGAATGCAGCTTGAGATGCCATTACAGATCCGTAAGTCATATCTTTATTAAGGCCTGCTGCGGAAGCGGGAACCCCGAAGAGGGCGAGGATGTTATCCCGAATTTCCGTAGCAGTCTCTCCAAATAGCATCTCGTTAATCCCGAGGGATAAAGGATTCACAGAAACGCCAGGAGGAAGAAACATTGGTCTGTTAGAACGAGTCTCACCAGAATAGCGGGACATGAACTTCGCTTCAATACGGCGAAGGTCTTCGTCACTAGGGTCTTGAAACTTACCATCAAATTGTACGGCAACGGTTGGGAAAGTTCCGTTTTTGTAGGAGTGCCAACGAGAACGGTTGATCATCTCAGCGGTGTCGCCCCACTGTGCGCCTGCGGTAAGAGGAGCGTAGCCATCAATTTTTGAGATGGGGCTTTTGTCTTTAAACACCACGATCTCTTCCACAGGAAGGAACTTACGGAAGTAGTTTCCTTCAATAGGACGGATTTCGTAGCCTTCGATGAGGCGGTCTTTTCCTACTACCGGCCACATCCAATGGGAAGGTACTACCCAGATTGCAGCGGGGAGGCCGAGGTCGTTGAGAGGCATCCACCAGTAGGCTATGCCCGTGAGGTGATGAAACATGATGGTTTCATACCAAAGGTCATAGGAGGTGTCGGGATCGTTAGGGTCTTTGAGGAGCCGAAGCAAGGGGTGCTTGTTGGGTACGGGCTCAAGGTCTTCGTGGGAAAGGAGGGGGATAAGGGCTTTGGACTTAAGGAAGTTATGTCGGGGCGAACTCATCGAGTTGTGGTAAGTCCAAGAAACGTTAGGAACTTGGGAGGCTACTTGTTTGGCAATGCTTCGGATTGCGATGTAAATCCAGTGCTTGAAGTTTCGGACTTGCTCGATGCGGGAGTCCGTCCAAGCGGATACGTAGGGCATGAAAGAAGGGCCGTAGGAAAGCAGCGTAGATAGATCCCTATCTGAAGCTTGGTCAGGAGGGAGTCGTAATTTGCGCCTACGCTTTGCCATAGATTTACCCTATAATTAGAATCCTTAATGTATGTATTATGCTGTATAGTAGCAAACGATTCAATAGGAAAGGGAAAAGTTATGAATTTTAACATCCTTATACGAACATTGACCCAAATGGTAGGTAAAGATAAGCCAAACTACGATACGTTTCAAAAAGCTTTGTACAATTCAATAGGACTTCCACCTAGCTACAATGCGGAAACGTATGCGGATTGGAAATTAAAAATGGCTTCTATGCCTGCTTATGCTCATGAAGTATTAAAAACTACTTCTACCGATGGAAAAAGACATCCCGGAGTTAATGCTTTATCAAAAGAAATTTTTGACCCTGAGATGTTAGAAAGATTTATAGACGAAACAACACCTAAAGATAAAAGGAAAAAAATTATTGAGGCTCTAGAAGAAAAATCTGAAAAAATATCCAAGGGTATAAAAACGGTATTTGATTCTGTAGCAGCAACTTTTAAACGATATGAGAGAGCTTTTGAGACAGGGGATGAAGCGTTAGCTATTGATATGGCTACAAGAGGAAGGGGCAAGAAAAAGAAAAGTTGTGATCCACCAGATAAGGTTGCACTCAATCTTATGTCTTTAGTGAAATCAAACAGTTCTCTGTCTACAATAAAAACCTACCTTTCTGCAAACTTATTAACAAGCAAAGATAAAACTAAAGCTTTTAACTTGTTAAATAGTAAAGGGTACATGGCGGTATCAAGGATTATTTATACTTTTGAAACAGGTTCAGATACTCTTGTAAATGGTTTAATTGAAAAGGGGTTTGTAGGGTTTAATCTTGAAAAAGCAAAAGAAGCTGTACGGACAAACCCCGACATTCTTTTGGAGATATTAAAAAAGCCAGAAGCTTTTGCTGATAAACATAAAATACCCAAAGACAAAGTTGTCGATATCACTTCTGGAAAAGGTGTTGGCGATAAATTTATGGATCTTATTTCAGATAAAGATATTTTAAAAGATGCTTTTATAAAACGTAAAGGTGCTATAAAAAGACTTACAGAAGCTTTTATAAAACAAGCAACAGATACAGGAAAACAGCCGAATAAAATGCTGTTCTTTTTACAAGTTAGTAAGCTTCTAAGACCTTTTATTACGGCTCATTACAGTGCTATCCTAAAGGAAATACAAGCTGGATCTATAGATAGTAAAGAGTTTGATGCTATTTCATCTGCTGTTGCAAAGCGAATTGAAGGACATTTGTCTTTAGCTCAAGACTCTTTCTCAGACACATCCGTTGCTAATTTAAAAAATCAAAATGGAGAGCAAATAAAAATTCCTAAATGTGTAGATTATCCAATCATAGGTATTTCTGAAATTACGGGAAAAGTTAAATTAGGAAGAAAATACTTAGCAAAAAAGAATGAAAAAGAATTACAGTCTAGAATTTTAGATGATACGGAAAAAAGACTTCTAGCTTCTGTACAACAGATACCTCCAATGCTTGCTCAAAAACTCCAGAGCATTTTTAAAGTAAACATTAAAACCGAAGTCTATAACCAAGTGAAAAAACTATTGGGGACAGGTAAATCCTTGGAAAGATTTAACCTCCAAGGGGAGGTTAGTAAAATCTTTACACAAGAGGGTGGTATTTTATTGAGTAAACTTTTGGAGCTAGCGTCAAATGAAGTTGATGCTAGAAATGCTAGTCAATACTCTAGTACGGTTCATATCAGGGCTATCTTACACCTTTCTAACTGGTCAGGGAAGTTTAGGGCTAATAACACGTGGTTGTATGAAACGATTGTAAAGATGAAAGCTATTTTAAACAAACGATCATTAGCTTGTTCGAGCTGTGAATTAGAAGAACTTTTAACAACACCGGATATACAAGATAGGGCAGAAGAGGTTTCTGATCCAAGAAATAAGAAAAGAGATATAACACGGGGTCATAGAAAAGATCCAGATTATAAAGAGATTGATGAAAGGAAAAAAGAAGAGAAGGCTAGAAAAATAAGAAACCTTAAATCAAAATTAGATATAAGAGCTGACTACTCTACAAAAGAAAGTTCTTTAATTAACTGGAGGGGAGAACCTGTTTCTAGAGTTTCTAAAATGCTTTGGAATGAGTACATACATTTATGGAACACCAGCGCACCGTTTAGGACTATGCAATCAAAAATGTATGTTACTCCCACAAAAGGTTTTGCAAATTGGGTTACTAACGGGGAACAAAGATCACGCATAAGGGTATGGCGAGATAATGAGCTTCAGGCTCTTGAGAAATCAGATGGGTTTAGAAAAGATGTAAACGAAATTGAAAGGTTGGGATTCTCCGATACATTTGAACGCATGATACCAGGACTTTCGTTTTCTGCGGGTACTTGGAATAAAAAATTAAACAAGTTTGAACCCTTACCTACTCGAGATGCTATAGCTCCTCCACAAGATTATTGGGGATCACGTAAAGATAAAAAAGGCAAAGGAGTTAAAGATAAAGCGGAACTTTCAGATGAACGGCAATCGGAGGTTGATTACAGAACAAATAATTTAAAGTCGATCCCCGTAGGATTGAGGGAGAAGTTTGAAGGTTACTCGTTGTTAGGTATGCTCCATCGTGCAGACAACCAAGAAGAGTTAGATATGGTGATGAACCATATTTACGATATTGTTTTTACAGAAGACAGGGGGAAAGGTCTTAAGCTTTTACCCGGAGAAACGTTTGATCCTTTTAAAGAATTAAGTGCTATCGAAGAACAATTTGGACTTGAAACAACTCCCGATGAAAACATGTATAGCACTAGAACAACAGAAGTTTTTACGAGAAGAAGTAAAGGGTTTGGTCACACCAAACTTATTGAGGCTAACAATCAAAGACAAGCAGAAATACAGGGGTTAAACAATACCCCCGGTACAACTCCCGCATAATAAAAAGCATTTTCTAACTGCCATTCTGACAGAAAAGTATTTTGACCTTCCGTATAGAAGCGGAGCCGACCGCTTAAATGACTCCTTTACTTGTGGATGATTCGACACCCCCTACCCCTACTCAAATGTAGATTGTGAATACTTGTTGTGTTCATGTTGGGAGTGTTGATTGTCTATAAGGAGTTTTAGTTATGAGAGATTTAATCATTGCTTTAGTTGTTGTTGTCGTTGCTTTGAGTTTAGTAATTGGAAGTATCGGTTACTTTTTGAGCGAGTTAGAAGCGATTGATAAGAAGACCTTCACTCGTATTCCAGAACATGTACCTGAGATGGTACTTAAACCTTATTAGCAGAGGACACTCCGAAAGGGGTGTAATGCACTACTTAATCTGATCTAGGTTAGGTAACGGTTCCAAGTCCGGCATATACAGTCATGCTCATGTTGAGTGTGGCTGTTTTCGTTTCTAGATCAAGGAGTTTTGTTATGAGTAATGTAAACGTTTGTATTTCTTGCGGTATCGAAGTATTTGCTGGTGTTGATGCTGAGAGTGGCATCTTGATTGGGTATTGTGATTGCCCAGTAGTACCAGAGGTTGATGTGTTTGTACCAGAGGATATGCCATGTTGCAGCGAAGGGATTAACGAGGTCTTCTGTGACAAATGTGGTGACTTTGGGCCTGACGCATGTAGCTGTTCATTACCAGTGTTTTGTGTGGTATGTGACACATGTACTTGTGACGGCAAGTGTGATGATCGCAGGGTCGAGATTGAAGACAAAGAGTTCATCTATGTGTACGAAGAAGCAGAGGTTCTTGTTGCTTCTATTGGTTGTCAATCGTGCGGTCAAGCTGCCTGTCAGGGGCCTAATGAACGTGGGTATTGTTTAGAATACTATGACAACGAGAATGAAGAAGCCCTTCGGAAGTTTCAAGGATTAGATGTAGATGGCCCAGAACCACGTCATGAGGAAGTACGTCCTTTGTTAACAGAGGTCTTTATCATGCTGGCTATCCTCGTTAGTTTCTTCCGTCTTCTGTATGCCATCTCAACAGGGAAAGTAAATGATCCTTCCTTGGTCATTGCGTGGTATGCGTTTTGTGGTTACTTGATCTTGTCTTATACCGCAGTCATCCTGTGGTTTGTTTTGTAATAACTTGTGTTTGATCGTTTGGTTTTTCTTAGTAAGCCTCTGTATGTTGCAGGGGCTTGTTCTTTTTATATATAGGAGATTGATATGTCGTTATTGCTTTGTAATTTGTGTGGGGATATTCACAGTGCTACTTGGTGCGAGAAGAAGAAGCAGCATCTAAGAAGACGGGAGTTGAATTGGTACAACACTGTGATAGGTGTTGCAGAGATAGAGGCTGGGAAGTTTGCGGTGAGGATCTTATGGTTGAATGCCATAGGGTTTGAATACAAGAAAACCTTCCAATCTTTTGCGGAGGCTGAAGCAGTCTTAGTAAAAGTTAGAGAAGTGAAAAGTATCAATACGTTTTTATGGACTAAGACAAACATCTATAACCCAGCACAAGCTGATGGATGGGAGTGCAAAAAGTTTACAGCACCTAAAGAAAAGAAACGTGGTGGTGAGAGCATAGATCCAGACGATTGCCTATATGGCGACATGGATTAGTAGTAGTTGTTTCGATAGTTCTTTTTCTAAAGCTCATGCGTGTTGCATGGGCTTTGTTCTTTTAGTTTATGTCTAAGGAGTATTAGTTATGAAGTGTATTAATTGTACGGCTGTGTCAGTTGGGTTTTTGTGTGAGAAGTGTCTTGCTGATTTAAATTACAAAGGAGAAGAACAGGAGTATTGTGTGTCATGCGAAGAAGCTGGGATGACGAGTCCTGATTACTGCTCAAAATGCTCTCCACACTTTTGGGCTTGTCAGTGTCGGGATTCGATCATGTGTACTTTAAAAGAAGCAAATATCCAAATTGGAGAAGACGGGGTAATGACTCAACTTGCGGTTTGTGATTGCGGGGAGTGTGCAGAATGCTTTGAAGAAGAACGTAAGTACTACCTCGAAATGAAACAAACTGGAAGTGCTCTTACAAAGGTTTCTCACTGGGAACGCAGGGAAAACAATTTGTTGGAGATTGTTGAAAAGGATGGAACAGTAATTGTGTTTCCTAATTAACATTTGACCTAGCTGATAGTCGGTTGTTTCTTTTCTAAGGCTCATGCGTGTTGCATGGGCTTG
>Ga0114974_10001133_pt1 | contig 21175 bp, 17 predicted proteins | sample S_130206_EF_Meta_FD_87318 | JGI IMG/M metagenome (GOLD analysis project Ga0114974, IMG submission 87318) | Freshwater microbial communities from Lake Simoncouche, Canada to study carbon cycling - S_130206_EF_MetaG | ecosystem: Environmental > Aquatic > Freshwater > Lake | place: Lake... | reverse complement strand
TGTTGCCCTTGGCGATATCCTGGATCTCATCATCTATCTCCTTCTCGGTGGCGACGATGGTGATTTTCTGTTGCTTCTCGACCCGGTGCAGTTCCTGGATCTGCAGGTTTTCGTCAATCAGGCCGCGCAGGGCTTCCTGCTGCAATTGAGGGATGCTCTCGGCGGTCGGCTGCACCCCAGTGGTCACGGCCAGGAGGCGAATGCGCTGCACCAGGTCGTAACTTGAGATCAGGTTATCGTTGACGACCGCCACCACGGCCTCGGATAGCTGCCCGGCAGGAAGGGCCCCCGCCGCAGGCGGCGCGGGTTGTTGAGCCGCCGCGGGGTTTAAGGCGAGCAGAGCCGTCAGGCAGAGGCCAGCCGAAAAAAGCCGCCGGTCAAGCATCAGGAACCGCATCGAACGAAACTCAAGCCTCACTCAAACCTATCAGGTCGGCACGCGTTTTCGCGCCCGGCGCCTTATGAATCAAGACGAGCCTACTGACCATACCTTGTACCGCCCAATGTGGCCAGGGTTAGGCGTAAAACCACCGATTCATTCGCGCGTAAGGTCCGTCCTGCTGGGGTGTTCGTGAACTGGTCCTCGTACTGGTAAATCAGCTCGATACGGGCGCAGTCGTCATCGTAGACCATTCCGATATTGCGCCGGCGCCAAACGCCTGCATGCAGGTCCCTTGACCCATAGAGCGAAACGGCCCAGCGCGGGGTCAGGTTGACTTGGCCGCGGGCGTCGAGGTTTTCCAGTTTCACGCCTGAGATATCGAGGCTGTCACGCAGATAGCGGATTGAGCCATTACCGAACCGGTTCGCCACGTCGGCACCCGTTTCCAAACGCCGCACCGCTCCGGTGACGCTATCCAGGCGGCTGCGTACGAAAAGGTCGACCCCAGCGTAGGAGGCCTGACCGGCCACGACCCAGTCTGAGACCTGCGGTCGCAGGCCGGTGCGTAGCGAGAAAATATCGTCGCGGGCCGCGCGAAAGCTGCGCCCGACCAGTAGTGTACCCGTTGTGCCGTTATCGTAGCGCACTGTTGCCCGCACACCGGTGTTCAGTCGTTGGCCACCCTCATAGAGGTCAAAACCTGGAAACTTGTTGGCGCGGAACAGGTTGGTTTCGTCGAACTCGAAGGCGAAGCTGTCTTCGTTGAAATAGATCGGCTCCCCGGTTGCGATGCGGCCGATCTGGATCGGATCCGAACGCGGCGAGGCGGCCAGTTGGGCAATCGGCTCCAGGATCAGAGATCCGCCGGACAAACCTTTGATGAGCGGTAGGCTCAAATCGATCCCAGCGACGGCTTCGCCGCGCGAAACGTTCATGCTCTGCGCGCGGGCCGCCGAACCTAGGTCCGACAGGCTATAGGCGTCGACGCGGGTCTGCACGAAAGGCGAGGCGTGCAGCCCGCCCTGTAGGGTGATGTCGCTGCGCCAATCAAGGTTGACGCTGGCGCGCCGACTGTCTGTACCCGGCTGGATGGGGTTGGTCGGCGATTGTTCGCGTGTGAGCATCACGGCTGAGCCGCGAAGGCGTAGACGCCCGCCCAGGACAGGACTTTTCGGTTCGAAGCGGGCTTCGATCAGCGGTGCGATTGTTGGAAAGGTACGGTCGTCGTCGCCGGGGCGTAGGCCCTGCACGCTGATGGCTGAGATCGACAGAAAAGACCCGTCACCCTGGCGAAGGGCAAAGAGCTGCGATAGCAGCCGATGGTCCTCGGAATTGAATAGGCCTCGTTGGGTATAGATCTGGGCGATGTCGTACTTGTCGAAGATCAGGTCGTCGGAGGCGCGCTCAGCCGAAAAGCCCCATTGCCATTCGGGGCTAATCTCGAATTTCCCCCGGGCCAGGATGTAGGAGCGGGTCATCGAGGGACCGAAGGTGCGGCCCTTGCCGTCTACGTCCTGCTCATAGGTATAGCCGCCGCGAATATCGATAGCGCCGCTGTAGAGTCGCCTGCGATAATCTACATTCAAAAATGGATTAATATTCATATTAAATTGAGAGCTTATGACGATATCTGAATAAGATGAAAGTACCTTCAGATAGGGCTGCTCATAGGACGCACCGCGCCGCTTACTATAGCCAATGCGCGGCACCAGCAGGCCGGATTTCGCCGGTGCCTGGGGATCGGGGTGCGCGAAAACCGGTAGGAAGATCACGGGCATGCCAAAGAGCTGGATTACAGCATTACGGTAGTAGATCATGTGCTTGGCGTGATCTTCGGTGACCGTATCGGCTCGCACCGACCATGTCGGGGCACGTTTGGGTTCGTCGGCGCAGATTTGGCAAGGCGTGAAGATGGCGTGGTTCAGCTCGTCGATCTGGTCGCTTTTGCGCTCCGCTCTCTGAGCGGCGATCTGCGACCCATCCGGCATCCGGGCGGCAAAGCCCGTGGCGAGACCCGCGCGCATATCTTGATCGAGTAGGACTTGGTCGGCGGTCTGTACACCGCCGTCTGGGTCGATGATGGTGACCTTGCCCCGGGCCATAGCCTTGCCGCTGCTACGATCATAGTCGATCTCTTGAGCGCGAACGACACGGCCGTGATAGCGTGCCTCAACATCGCCCTTGGCGATAAACGCGCTGTTCTTGTCGTCACGGATCAGCAGGTCTGCTTCTATATAGAAGCCGTCTAAGCCCAAGTCGTCGTCGAAGTCTCTTGGTATCGAGGCCGGTGCAGGGGGTGGCGCGGGGCTGCGCCGGATTACCTGCGCATGGGCACCAAAGCCCATTGTCACGGCTATGGCGACAATGGCCGCCCCGCCCAAATGGCGGCCGCGACGGATCCAGAAATTCAAGTTTTCAACGCAAGCAGGATTCATCCGTCTTCAGTGTAGCAAAGCAAGGTGAAGCCGCACAGCAGGGCCATCATCGGAGGAGTCCATGCGGCGGCGAAAGGGGCGATGACCTCCGCCTTGCCGAGGGCCTGGCACAGCTGATTGAAGAAGTAGAAAATGAAGCCTAGCGCCACACCCGAGCCAGCCAGGGTGGCCAGCCCGCCTAGGCGGATCAGTCGCAGCGAAAACGCTGCGGCCAAAACAGACATGGAGGCGAAGAGCAGCGGCGTTGCGAACAGTTGTTGCAGACGCAGGCGATAACTGGTGGCCGAGAACCCCGCTTTTTCACTATCCGTGATGGCCTGGGAAAGGCGCCAAAAAGCCACTGCCTCGGGTGAAATAAAACGCTCGCTGGCGCTGCGTTCGTCCAGCGGAGAGGGAATGGACAGGCTTTCCGATTGGATCGCGCCTGCGCCAGGCGATGCCTCGCGCACCTCGCTCAGTTGCCAGAAGCCGCTCATAAGCCGCGCCTCCGACGCCTCGACCCGGCGCGAGAATGTCATGCCGCCCCCGAGGTCTGGGCTTAATATGAATAGGGAAACGCCTTTGAGCCTTACAGAACCATCCACGTGGTCGCGCCTCAGGGCCCGGATAACAATCTGGTTGCGGCCGTCACTTTGGCGCAGCCAGAGCGGGCGGGGTGCAGTCTTGAGGTAGTTCTCTAACAGGCTATTTCGACTATTCTCGTATGCCGCATTCATGCTGGCCGCCAGCGGGTTGAGCGTCGTCACGGTCAGCACGCCGATCAGCAATGCTGCGCCGGCGGCGGGGAAAATGAAGCGCCAGGCCGAAACGCCTGCCGCCCGCATGGCGATCAGCTCGCTGCGACGGTTCAGGCCGACAAAGGCGGCGAGGGTGCCGAATAGGAACACAAACGGTGTCAGGACCAAAATGGTCGATGGCGCGGTCAGAGCGGTGAGGCCCACCAGCTGAACAAAACTCACGTTGGCTCGCACGCCGACCGTGCGTGAAATGTCGACGAAATCCACCAGCACTACCACCGAGGCGATCACAGCAAGCGCACCCCCCAGGGCTGTCAGTGTGCGATACAGAACATAGCGCTCGATACGGGTCGTCCCGATCATTGGGCAGGCTCCGCGGCGTAGGCGGTGTCGCTGGTGCGCTTGGAATCAAGCGCGAAGAATCGACGGATTTTCTGCTTGAACACCTGACTAAAGCCCCACCAGGCCGCGCCGATCGGAACCAGGTACTGCAAGATATTCATCCAGGCGCTGTCGTCGCAGGCCGCCTGGATGCCGAAGCCGACGATCCGCACCAGCACGGCCGCAGCACCCACGGCGGCGATGCGTCTTGCATAACCCAACCTGCTGAAGGTCGAACCAATGACCGCTGCAAGGGCCATGGCCATGAAGGCGAGGTTGTAGAGCGGTCCAGCCAACCGCGAGTGGCCCTCGGCCAGCATTTTGGTGCGGTTTTTCTGTTCCCAGTCCTGCGTCAAGTCGGGGAAAAACAGTTCGTGGAGATAGCGGTCACCAATCTTGTAATGCAGTAATTCTTCATTTTTAATAAAAGATGTTAAATCAAAGAAATAATCGTCAAACCTCAGAAAATTTAGCACGCCATCGGGCGAGAATTCCTGGTTCGATCCGCGATGCATAATCAACATGGGCGCGCCGTTGCGCGTCACCACACGGCCCTCTGAAGCCATGTAGGTGGTGTCCCCGCCCTTGGCTTTCTGCTGGTGGATAAAGAGGTCGTGGATCAGCCCGTCTGGGTCGATCTTACCAGCATAGACCGTGAGATCAGAGGTGGGGTTAGTGAACTCGCCCTCGCGCACCAGGGTTGTGGCGAGGTCTGCCTTCACTGAAAAAGCTGTCTCGCGGATCATCCGCGCCGTCATCGGCTGGATCCATATCCCGAGGACCAGCGAGATCAGTGCCGCGATGGCGGCCAGATTTACGGCGGGGCGGATCACGCGCCAGCGGCTCATGCCGCCGGCGAAAGCGACGACGATTTCCTGTTCGGTATGCAGTCTGTTTAGCGCCACCAAGGCGGCTACGAATACGGCAACCGGCAAGATCAGATTCAACAGCTGCGGCAAAGCCAGCAGGATGACCTTGATAAACAGCAGGGCGCTCTGGCGCTGATCGACTATGATTTCAAGTTCAGACAGGCTGCGACCTAACAGGGCCACTAGGCATAGGGCCGTCGTCGCTAGGAAGGTGGGCCCCAGCAGCTGGCGAAAAAAATAGCGTTCGATCAGTCGCATCGGAGCGGGAGTAGCGGCCTTAGCAGGGGGCGAATTGGCGCGCCGGACAGTCCGAGCGACAGGGCCGTTCTACAGGGCGTGCCCCGGCGGGCGCAACCGCGCTTTGCCTTGCGGGTTGGGTTGGACTATGCGGCCTGGGTGGGTGTCCGTCGCCGTTAGATTTGAGATCAGGAGTTGTCGATGCAGCTTGAGTTCGTGAACGGGCCTGTGGTCCTGGACTATGACAGTGCCTTGGCCGTGCTGGCCTTCGAGGGCGTGGCCCTTTCGGACGGTGCCAAGTCAGCCAATGAGGCTGCCGGTGGTGCCCTGGCCCGGGCCACCGCCAGCGGTCGTTTCACGGGGGCAAAGGGCCAGCATCTCGAACTGCTCACACCCGCCGGTGTGGGGGCCGGGCGCGTGCTTGTGGTTGGTGCGGGACCTCAGGCCGACTATAGCGCCGCCGTTGCCGAAACGGTCGCCGCCGCCGCCTATGCGAGCGTTAAGACCAGCGGATCCAAGACCCTGGTGATCCGCATCGGCGAGAATGCCGAATCTGCGGCCCGCGCCGCCATGGGCGTCACGCTCGCGGCCTACCGTTTCGATCGTTATCGCACCACCGAGAAGGCGGACAAGAAACCGTCGGTGGCCAAGGTTTTGATCGAGACGGCTGATGTTGACGCCGCCAAGGCCGCCTTTGCGCCCCTCGCGGCCTTAGCCGATGGCGTGATGTTCACCCGCGATCTCGTCTCTGAGCCGGCCAATGTGCTTTATCCCGTCGAGTTCGCGCGCAGGGTCAAGGCGCTGGAGTCGATGGGCCTGACTGTAGAGGTCCTGGGTGTTGCCGAAATGACCAAGCTGGGCATGGGGTCGCTGCTCGGCGTGGGCCAAGGCAGCGTGCGTGAAAGCCAGCTGGTCGTGATCCAATGGAAGGGCGCGGCCGATCCGAACGCCCAGCCGGTCGCCTTCGTCGGCAAGGGGGTTACCTTTGATACGGGTGGCATCTCCATAAAGCCGGCCGATGGCATGGAGGACATGAAGTGGGACATGGGGGGTGCTGGCACCGTGGCCGGTCTCATGCATGCCCTGGCCGGCCGCAAGGCCAAGGTCAACGCCATTGGTATTCTAGGCCTGGTCGAGAATATGCCGGATGGAAACGCTCAGCGGCCCGGCGATGTGGTGACCAGCATGAGCGGCCAGACCATCGAGGTTATCAATACAGACGCTGAAGGCCGCCTCGTGCTGGCCGACGCCCTCTGGTACTGCCAGGATCGCTTCAAGCCCAAATTCATGGTGGATCTTGCCACCCTCACCGGCGCGATTATCATCGCCCTGGGCCATGATTATGCTGGTTTATATAGTAATAACGATATCTTGGCTGCTAATCTTGAGGCTTCCGGCAAGGCCGAGAACGAGCTACTTTGGCGAATGCCCTTGCCGACCTCGTACGAGCGCCAGTTCGATTCTGCCATCGCCGACATGAAGAATGTCGGTGGTCGGCCAGGAGGGTCGATCACCGCTGCCCTGATCCTCCAGAAGTTCGTGGCCGGCCTGCCCTGGGCCCACCTAGACATCGCGGGCGTGGCCTGGCGTAAGCCTTCGCACACCCCCACCGTGCCGGATGGCGCATCAGGCTTTGGCGTGCGGCTGCTGAACCGGATGGTCGCAGATGCCTATGAGGACTAATATTCGAGCATGAGCGTTGCACCTTGCGAGGTCTGGTTCTACCACTTGGAACGCACCGGGGTGGACCGCGCCCTGCCGCAACTGCTGGAAAAGACCCTGGCTCGCGGGTGGCGTGCCTTGGTCCGCACCGCCAGCCCGGAGGGTGCCGGCCCGCTGGACGAGCAGCTGTGGACCTATGCTGACGACAGTTTCCTGCCGCACGCCCTTGAGGGCGACGCACTGTCGCCTCGCCAGCCTATCCTGCTCAGTGAGGCCGTTGCGCCCGCCGCCAATAGGGCCCAGGCCCTGTTCCTGATCGACGGTGCCGAGGCCGGAGACCTTAGCGCGTTCGAGCGCTGCGTCCTGCTTTTCGATGGTGGTGACGAGGCAGCGCTGAATGCAGCGCGCACCCGCTGGGCCCAGTTCAAGGCCGATGGGCATCCTGTCTCCTACTGGAAACAATCGCCCGACGGAGCCTGGGGCAAGCAGGTATGAACCCAAAACCCGCCTGATTTTGGCCGTCCCCGTCTTGTCTGTATCGGCCTGCGCTGCTTCTGCGCCAAAGATCAACACGCCTGCAAAGCTGCCGGCACCACCTGTCCGATGACGCCGGACGTCCGCGCTAATCGCCTGACTATCCTGTTCGACGCCGATACGGGGATCGTGAAGGAACTAAATTACGGCTAAGCCAACCTTAGGGTCGGTACCTTTCCAGAGTGTGGGACGTTCGAGGCGAGTGTCTAAGCTTCTGCCTCTGCGAGCAATTCCGCCGCAGCCATCCACTCCGCTTCGGCCTTATCTAGCCGCGCTTGGGCCTTGCCGCGTTTGGCGCTCAGGTCGTCGAAACCGGCTCGGTTGCGGGCATAGAGCGTCGGGTCTGCCAGGGCATGGTCAATGAGGGCAAGCGCCTCTGTCGCGCGCGCCAGGTCGAGCTCAGCGGCCTCCAGCTTGCGCTTCAGCGGCGCGACGGGAGGTCTGGGCCGTGGCGGCGGGGGAGGGGGCGCTGCGACGGCGGTGGCCTTGGTCGGCTCGTCCTTGATCTGTGTCGGGGCTCGGGCGGCGATGCGAGCTCGGTCGAGCACGAGCTTAGCGTAATCGTCCATATCGCCGCTGAACGGCTTGACCCCGCCGTCTGCCGCTAGCCACAGCCGGTCGGTGACCAGTTCCATCAGGGAACGGTCGTGGGTGATCAGGATGACTGCGCCCTCATAGTAGTTCAGCGCGTCGAGGAGGGCGCGACGGCTGTCGATATCGAGGTGGTTGGTCGGTTCGTCCAGGATCAGCATATGTGGTGCGTCCATCGCCACCAGATTCAGCAGCAGCCGAGCCCGCTCACCGCCGCTTAAGTTGGCGACCGTCGTGTCCTGTTTGTCGAAGCCCAGGCCGAACTGCGCCAGTTTTGACCGTCGTGAGGATTCGGATGCCTCGGGCATGGTGCGCCGAATGATTTCTAGCGGGGTGTCGGTCGGGTCCAGCGCTTCGATCTGATGTTGGTGGAACCAGCCCACCTTCATCTTGCGGTCGCGGTGCAGTTCGCCCTTCATGATCGGCAAGGCCCCGGCGATCATCTTTGCGAAAGTCGACTTTCCGGCACCGTTAACGCCCAACAGGCCGATGCGGTCATCGACATCCATGCGCAGGTTGAGGTTTTTCAGGATCGCCTTGCCGTCATAGCCAACATCCGCGCCTTCTAGCCGGATCAGCGGGGGTGCCAGTGGGCGCTTGGGTGAGGGCAGGTTGAACGGGGCTACCCGCTCGTTCATCACCGCAGAGATCGGGGCCAACTTGGCTAAGCGCTTCATCCGGCTCTGCGCCTGGGCGGCCTTGGAGGCCTTGGCGCGGAAGCGGTCGACGAAGGCCTGCAAGTGCTCGCGTTCGGCCTCCTGTTTGAGCCGGCTGGCCGTCTGCAGTCGCGCCTTCTCGGCCTTCAGTCGCTCGAAATCATCGTAGCCGCCGGTGTAAAGGTCGAGCTTGCCCTGATTGATATGCAGGATCATGTCGCAGCTATTGTTCAGCAGTTCGCGGTCGTGGCTGATCACCAGGGCGCTATGCGGGTATTTCTTCAAGCGCGCTTCAAGCCAGAGCGCGCCTTCCAGGTCGAGGTAGTTGGTCGGCTCGTCCAGCAGCATCAGCTCCGGCTCGGCGAACAGGGCCGCAGCCAGGGCGACGCGCATGCGCCAGCCGCCAGAGAAATGCGCCATCGGCCGCTGCAAATCGGCGGTTGAAAAGCCCAGACCGGCCAGGATCTCGGCCGCGCGCGACGGTGCGGCGTCGGCGTCGATCTCGATCAGTCTCATATAGATGTCGCCAAGATCTTCGGGGGCGGCCGTGTCCAGTCTTGCGGTCAACTCGGCGCGTTCGATGTCGGCCGCCAGGATGGTGTCGATCAATGAGACCGGTGTCGCGGGATGCTCCTGATCCACCGAGGAGATTCGCGCTGTCTTGGGCCAGGTGATCTCACCGCCACCAGGATGCAGCCGATCAAGGATCAATTTGAAAAGGGTCGATTTGCCCACGCCGTTACGGCCGACCAGCCCCACCTTCGCGCCCGGTGGAAGAGTGACGCTGGCGGAATCGAAGAAGCGTCGCCCCCACGCGTCAAAGGTCAGTTCACTAATGCGGATCATCGGCTCGCGAGAGGAGGTTGGCGCGGGGGAGGGGATGCGGCTATAAGCCCGCCACCTTCCCATTCATAGTTGAGATTTAAATAGCGCCATGGCGACCGAACGCACATTCTCGATCATTAAACCCGACGCCACCGAGCGTAACCTCACCGGCAAGATCAACGCCGTCTTTGAAGATGCCGGCCTGCGTATTGTTGGCCAGCGCCGCATCCGAATGACGCGCGCCCAGGCAGAGCAGTTCTACGGCGAGCACAAGGAACGGCCGTTCTTTGGCGAGTTGGTCGAGTTCATGACCTCCGCTCCCGTGGTTATCCAGGTTCTGGAAGGCGAGAACGCCATCCTCAAGCACCGTGAAGTGATGGGCGCGACCAACCCCGCCAACGCGGCTGAAGGCACCATTCGAAAGTTGTTCGCCAAGTCCGTGGGCGAGAACTCGGTGCACGGTTCGGACGGCCCGGAAGCGGCCACGCGCGAGATCGCCCTGTTCTTCAAGGACGAAGAGATCGTCGGCTAAAAACAGCGGCACTGCGATTTGAAGCGGCCGGGAAGCGATTCCCGGCCTTTTTCTTTTGAACTACGGCTGTCTGGTGCGAGGATGATGCTGGGTCGCAGTCGCATGAAAGACTACAGTTGGCGTGAAATCTGACTGGCGGCCAGCCTCTCGTGCGTGGCCGGGTTTGTCGATGCGGTCGGCTATCTCAAGCTCGGCGGCTTCTTTGTCTTGTTCATGAGTGGCAACTCCACTCGGCTGGGTCTTGGGATCGGGACCGGCACCTTGGCCAATGCCGGACGCGCGGCCGGGCTGATCGCTCTGTTCCTGATTGGGGTGATCCTGGGGGCCTTGGTCTCGCGCTGGGGCCGGTTGTGTCGCGGACCGGTGCTGGCCACAGAGGCAGCGTTGCTGGTTTTCGGCGCAATCAGTTTCTCCCTTGGGTGGGACTTGGCCGGTGTTACCGTCCTTGTCCTCGCTATGGGCGTAGAGAACGCGGTGTTCCAGTGTGAGGGCGAGGTGGCTGTAGGCCTGACCTACATGACAGGCGCTCTGGTCAAGGCAGGCCAGAGGCTGGCCACGGCGTTAACGGGGGGCGACCGCTGGGCCTGGAGCCCCTACCTTATTCTTTGGGCCTCGTTAAGCTGCGGGGCGGCGATCGGGGCGGCAAGCTACCTGAGGTTTGGCGCGGCGGTGATCTGGGCCGCGGCCGTGCTGGTGACGGTGCTGGCGTTGCGCGCCTTGGCGCTCGAACGCGCTAACGCCGGAGCGAAAGGCACAGTTTGGCGAGCATGGCCGGATAGAGCCTGTGCTCCTCGGCCAGGACCCGTTCGGAAATGGCGTGGGCGTCGTCAGTTGGCAAGATCGGCACGTGGGCCTGGCCAAGGACTGGGCCCTCGTCGACGCCCTCGGTCACAATATGAACGGTGCAGCCCGCTTCCATATCGCCCGCGTCTAGCGCGCGTTGGTGGGTATTTAGGCCCGGGTACTTCGGCAGCAGCGAGGGATGGATGTTGATCATTCGCCCGGCCCAGGCCCCAACCAGGAAGGGGGTCAACACCCGCATGTACCCGGCCAGGGCCACAATCTCGACCCCGGATGCCCGCAAGGCGGCGTCGAGCGCTCGTTCGTGGCCGTCACGGTCTTTTGGAAAATTCCGCTGATCGATGGCTACGGCCTCGATGCCGCCGGTGCGGGCGATCTGCAAGCCCGGCGCATCGGGCGTGTTGGAGAGCACCAGGACGACCTGATAGGGGCAATCGGGCTGTTTCGCCGCCGCGATCAGGGCCAACATATTCGAGCCGCGACCACTGACCAGCACCCCGACCGGTGTGCGGTTCATGCCTTGGCCAGTTGCCCACAGACGAAAGCGTCTTCGCCGGCGTTAAGGAGGGCGGCTAATACCGGCTCGGCATCCGCCATCCCGACGATCAGCATCAGTCCCAGACCACAGTTGAAGGTGCGCCGCATCTCTTCCTCGGCCACGCTGCCAGCCTTTTGCAACCAGTCAAACACAGCTGGTCGCGGCCAGGCGTCCCAATCGAATGTCGCGACAAGGCCATCGCTGACAGCGCGCGGCGGGTTTTCGATCAGTCCGCCGCCGGTGATATGGGCACAGCCCTTAATGTGGCCAGACTGGATCACTTGCAGGGCCGATTTCACATAGATTCGGGTCGGTGCCATAAGGGCTTCGCCCAGTGTCTGGCCGTCGCTGAACGGGGAGGGCGCGCTCCAGGCCAGGCCGGAGCGCTCGACAATGTGGCGGATCAGGGAATAGCCGTTCGAATGCGCGCCGGAGGACCCCAGGCCGATCAGAATGTCACCCGCCCGCTGGGCGTCTAGCTTGGGTAGCACACCATCACGCTCGACCGCTCCAACCGAGAAACCGGCCAGATCATAGTCTCCATCACGATACATGCCGGGCATTTCAGCCGTCTCACCGCCGACCAGGGCCGCGCCGGCCTGACGGCACCCTTCGGCGATTCCGGCCACAATCTGCGTTGCTGCCGCCACATCCAGCTTGCCGGTGGCAAAATAATCCAGGAACAGCAGGGGCTCTGCGCCCTGCGCCAGAAGATCGTTCACGCACATCGCGACTAGGTCGATTCCCACCGTGCCATTCAGGCCGGTCTCAATCGCCACCTTTAGCTTCGTGCCCACGCCGTCCGTGGTCGAGACCAGCAGCGGATCGTGATACCCGGCGGCTTTCAGGTCGAAAAGGGCACCAAAACCGCCCAGCCCACCGTCGGCACCGGGGCGGCGCGTCGCCCTGGCCAGGGGCTTAATTGCCTCGACTAAAGCGGCTCCAGCGTCGATGTCGACACCGGCTTCTGCGTAGGTGAGGCCGTTTGTCGGCTGGTTCATCGTCGTTTTCGCCTTGCAGAGTCGCCCTAGCACGGGGCTATAGCTAGCCGATGATGCCGATTACAACCACAGCCGACCTGGCGGCTTTCTGTGCACAGATCAAAGGCCAGCCCTTTCTCGCTGTGGACACTGAGTTCATGCGGGAAACTACCTACTGGCCCAAGCTCTGCCTGATCCAGGCGGCGACCCCCACGGCCCACGCGGTTATAGATCCCTTGGCAGCCGGAATCGACCTGACCCCGTTTCTGGAAATCCTGCGCGATCCGGCGACCCTGATCGTGTTCCACGCCGCTCGTCAGGACGTGGAGATCTTCAATAACCTGGGCGCCATGCCCGCGCGCCTGTTCGACACCCAGGTGGCCGGTATGGCGGCTGGATTTGGTGAGCAGATCGCCTACGACGCCCTGGTGCGGCAGATGCTGCGGATCGAGGTCGATAAATCCAGCCGGTTTACCGATTGGTCGCGTCGGCCACTGTCGGAAGCTCAGCTGGTCTATGCCCTTGGCGATGTGACCCACCTGGCGGCCCTTTTCCCAATGCTGCGCCAGAAGCTGGAGCAGGCTGGGCGATTGCTCTGGGTTGAGGCCGAGATGGCGGCCCTGATCGAGCCGGCCAATTACGATGTCTCGCCGGAAAACGCCTGGCGGCGGCTCAAGCCCCGTAAACATGCGCCCAAATACATGGCTGTGTTCAAGGGCGTGGCAGCCTGGCGCGAACGCACGGCCCAGCTGCGCGATCAACCGCGCGGTAGAATCTTGAAAGACGACGCGATCGACGAGATCGCTACCCAGATCCCCACAGATTTTGAAGCTCTGGACCGCCTACGCGGCGTGCCTCGCGGGTTTTCCGGCTCCAAATTTGGTCCTGATTTGGTGGCGGCGGTTCGTGAAGCCCTGGCCAGTCCTGAAGCCAATGCGCCTGCGGCTCCCAAGGCCCCGTCCGTGCCGCCGCAGTCAGCCGGGGCTGTGGTGGAGCTTCTGAAGGTGCTGCTCAAGGCCCGTTCGGAAGAGGCCGGCGTGGCCTCCAAACTCATCGCCACCATGTCGGACCTAGAAAAAATCGCCATCGACGACCGCGCCGACACGCCCGCTCTGACCGGCTGGCGTTACGACGCCTTTGGCGCCGACGCCCTGAAGCTCAAGCGCGGCGAACTTGCCCTGGTACTCGATGGCGCGCGGGTGCGCGTGGTCGAAGTCCGGCGGGCACCGAAGGCCTAGCCCGCATTGCAACGGCGCTATCGGTGCCGCGACAGCCACAATCCGCTGCTGGCGCGTCGCCGGCGGCTAACCGCTCGGAATTTGCCACGTCTGCGCGTTTTATCCGCCATGAGCGATTTCATCTGACATCGAAAACCTCTAGCGAAGGCGCATGGGCCTAGAGTTCTTCAAAAATCAGCGCGTGGTAGTTGGCCTTGGCACTGTTCTGGCTATAGCATTGGGCTCCGGCCTTGCTGTGGTGGTGAAGTCGGGTGTTAAGTTGAAAGCACCGACGCCAGCATTGCATTCCGGACTTGTGGTCGAGGTTGGCCGCGAAGACGATGGCAAGCTCGATCCCGGCCGTCCGCTGCGCTGCTTTGTTGGCGGTGCCTTCGTGGGCGAGATTACCCTGTCTGAATGTGCCCGGAAGAATGGCCTCGACACCGGTGCACTCGATGTCGGCGTCGATGAGACAGGGGCCCTGGCCGCCGCTGACCAAGCCGGCATAGTGCTGACCCCTCTGCCACCAGTGTCTACACCTGAAGATCCGGTCGCCGCTTCGGCGCCCGCCATTACCCCGGCCAGCGGCCCGCTCGCCGCCTGTTGGCGCTATCAGGGCGTGGAATGGCGACGTCTGCCGACTGAGATGGGTCTCAATGCCTGTGTGCAGGCCCTGTTTTCTGGCCATTGCGAACGCCCGGGCGGTGCAACCTATGGCCGCTGGGGCGATCAAACTCTGCGTCTGTTGCCCGGCCATGTCGAAGCCTCGGCCGACAATCGCACCTTCCACACCCTCGCCGAACAGCCGGCATCCTGCGCCATCCTGCCGATTGGCTAGGCTTAGGGCTGACGCCTGTCTTGAAGCGTCCTTGGGTTGGGCCTAGGTTTATAGAATGAACCGTTCGATCCTGCCTGCCGCCATGGCCACCGCCGCACTTGCCGCCGTCGGTCTCGCGCTCTCGTCCTGTGGGCCCAAGCCAATCGAACCGCCCTATGATGTGGGCGTCTGCTGGCATGCCATTCCGCTGACGGATGGCACCATCAAGTTCAATAAACTGGGAGACAATGTACCGAACATGGAAACCTGCGCCGCCACGCTGGAGGGCATGCGCATTCGCTTTGCGCGTATGAGTCTGGGCAATCAAAGCCGCGAAATGCTGGGTGCCTATCAAGGCAACTTTCTGTTCTTAGATGCGCGTGGTGTGTCGGTTGCCGGAAATATGCACAAGGCTCGCTACGTTGCCCTGGTGCGCACCGGCGATGGGCGCTTGGCCATTCCCGGCGCGATCCGCCGCATCCAGGAAGCGGTTGAGGTCGATCCCGCCACCGCTAAATAGGTCTCGTTCTTCGTCTTTCGTTTCATCCACAGTCTTGACGTGGAACAAAGGTAGAACTTTAATGCGTCCGGGGTTGGGCTTCTCTAGGCTATCGCTCAGATTCTGGCGCGATGGGTCGCTGGGCGAGCAAGGGAGAACGGCATGGCCGGTAGCGTCAACAAAGTCATTCTGGTGGGGAACCTGGGCAAGGACCCGGAAATTCGCACCCTGACTAGCGGAGATCGGGTTTGTAACCTGACCTTGGCCACCTCCGAGAGCTGGCGCGACCGCACCTCAGGCGAGAAAAAGGAAAAGACGGAGTGGCACCGGATCGTCATTTTTAACGACAATCTCGTCAAGGTGGCTGAGAGCTACCTAAAAAAAGGCTCGACCATCTACGTCGAAGGCCAGCTGTCGACGCGCAAATGGACGGACAACGGCGGGGTGGAAAAATACTCGACCGAGATCGTGCTGCAGAAATTCCGCGGTGAATTGACGATGCTGGGTGGCCGGAATGACGGTGGCGGCGCGTCCGACCGGGACGAGGGTGGCTATGGTTTTGGCGAGGGGGCACCGGCCAAAAAGAGTGGTCCAAGCGAAAGCTTCTCAGCCGACCTGGACGACGAAATTCCGTTCTAGATCGTTCAGGCTTTACCCTCGGGCGTGTCCCGAGGGTTCATCTGCCTCGTTCAGAGCCCCGAGATCCGATCCATACGGTTCATTCGGCCCTATTTAGCCGCACGGCTGGTAATCTTAGCGCCAAGGCCTAGACGCAAAGCCGGTTTTATCGTGCGAGACCCTGAAGCGCCGCGTCGCCGGCCCGGATCAGGGCGTCGATGATCCCCGGCTCGGTCGAGGCGTGGCCGGCGTCCCAGATCACGTTGAAATGCGCGTCGGGCCAGGCCTTGTGCAGAGCCCAAGCGCTGCTCATCGGCGTCACCACATCGAACCGCCCCTGAACGATCCAGCCCGGTATGCCCTGAATCTTATGGATGTTTTTCAAGATCCAGCCTTCCTCGGGGAAGAAGCCCTTGTTGGCAAAGAAGTGACATTCGATGCGCGCAAACGCGATGGCGAAGTCGATCTCATTGAACTTGGTCGGCCGCGCTTCCGGCCCCCGCAGCGAGATCGTGTCACCCTCCCATTGGCTCCAGGCGGCCGCGGCCTCGGCTTGAATCTTACGGTCGGTGTGGACCAGGCGCCGGTGATAGGCCCCGATCATATCGCCCTGCTCAGCGATCGGAATGGGGGCCAGAAACCGTTCCCAGGCATCGGGGAACATCATGCTGGCCCCGTCTTGGTAGAACCAGGCCAGCTCCTTCTGGGTCAGTAAAAACACCCCACGCAGGATCAGGGCATCAACCCGCTCCGGGTGGGTGATCGCATAGGCGAGGGCCAGGGTTGAGCCCCAGGAGCCACCGAAAACCGTCCAGCGTTCGATGCCAAGATGGACGCGTAGCCGCTCGATATCGGCCACCAGCGCCCAAGTCGTATTGTCGTCCAGCGACGCATTGGGGTGCGAACGACCGCACCCACGTTGATCGAACAGCGCCATGCGCCATTTGCTGGGATCGAAGAACCTTCGCATGGTCGGATTAATGGCACCGCCTGGTCCGCCGTGCAGGATCACCACCGGCTGGCCGTCCGCCGCGCCGCATTCTTCATAGTAGAGTTCGTGACGTCCGCCGGTTGGCAGCCAGCCGACGGCGGTCGGTTCCAGGCTTGAAAACAGCCCGCGTCTGTTGGGTGCAGGCACTGGCAGTGGCGATGATCGTCCCATCGTCGAAGACCCTAGAACGCCGGGCTCACCTCGGCCAGAGACGACAATGCCGTAACTGCGCTTTAGTCGGGTTGCCGACGCGCTGTCCACGCGAGAAGAGCCCAGCCGGCCAGAAACGACAGTCCGCCCAACGGTGTCGCTACACCGATCATCCGTGGTGCGCCCAGCGCCAGGCCGTAGACCGAGCCGCTGAACAGAACCGCCCCGATCAGGAAGGCCACCGCCGCCTTTCGCGTCGGCACCGGCATGAATAATGCCAACAGCGCCGCCAAGGCATGAACCAATTGATAGGATGCACCGGTCTGGATCAGGGTCTTTGCAACGGGGTCGGCCATGCCGTGCGCCGCGAAGGCCCCAAAAGCCACGCCGAGGAATCCTAGCAATGCGGCAAGGGTGGCGAGGTTTGCGCGGGAGGTAATTGCGGTGGCTCCAGCGGCGCTGCGCCGCGACGCTGAAGTTTCATCACAAAGCCCTTTTGTGCAATGATCTTTCGTCTCATCATTGTACGCCCATGCCAAGTCTGTGGGCGAATATCGCGAATGAGTGCGGCGAGTGCGGGTATCGGCTTCCACTTGCCGCGCTTGCACTCTAGATTTGAGGTCCCGAGCGAGGGGGCCGCGCGGCGAATTTAGAAGCTCGCCACACGTAGGAAGTTCGAAGTCGGGCATGAAGGCCAAGAATCGTAAGCCGCTGGATTATCCCGCCGTACGTGGCCGCGCCCCTGAGCATGAGCTTGCCCGGGAACTGGTCCATGAAGATGCGCCTGAAGTTTCGCCCGATCTCGACCTCGCCATCGCCGATGCCCCTTCTCAGTCTCTGACGCAACAGATTGAAATCTCATCGATTTCTTTGGGTGGGGTCAAGTCTTTGACGACCCTGCGTCAAGAGGCCGAGGACGCTCGGCAAGACACATCCTTGTCGCGGCGGGTCGAGCCCGCGTCGAAGTCTCGTGCCTCACCAGCCCTAAAGTCCGACCGTGACAACAGCGGCACGATCTACGCCGCTGCCGCCTTTGTGTCAGTGCTTTGGGCCCTGGCCCCGATCGCTTTCGCGTTGGGCTATCGTCTTAATGTCGCTCCGCTGCAGAACGATCATTTCGCCATGTTGGTCTTCGCCTTGATGGCGATCGGCCCGGCGGCCTTGGTCTGGTTCGCGGCTCATATGATCAATCAGAGCGCGCGCCTTGCCGCCGAGACTCGCCGCACGCGGGAATTGACTCAGAAGATGCTTACCCCCGCCGCCTTGGCCGCCGCTGGTGCCGCCGACGCGGTGGCGGAAGTCCGCACCCAGATCGAAAACGCCGCCCGGATGGCGAAAGAGGCGGGTGAACGGATGCTTTCATTGCGCCATGTCCTGGCTGCTGAGACCGCCAGCCTATCTGAAGCCACGACAGTCACAGCGAATACCTCGAAAGAGATGACCGAGACCGTCGGTCGCGAGCGTGAAGCGATGCAGGCCTTGGCCCTTGCTCTGGACGCTCAGTCCGCCGCCATCACCGATGCGATCGGCCGCCAGGCGCGTATGGTGGCTGAGGCCTCTGACCTAGCTGAAACACAGTTACGCGAAGCCGAGGCGGCCTTGACCGCCCGCGCGGCTGACCTGACGACTGCGGCTGTTACGGCGTCTGATGTAGCCCGTAGCGGTGCTGAGGACATCTCCCGCCAGACGGCCCGGCTGGAAGTGGCAAGTGCGGGCGTTGTTGAGCAGTTGCGGGAGGTTGATGAGGGCATCTCCCTGCAGCGCGATGCCCTGACCACCGTCTCTGATACGCTTCGTGCGGAACAGGAAGATTTCGCAGTTCAGGCCGAAAGCCGTGCTGCCCAGATGGCGGACTTGGCCGCCCAGACCAAACTGGAGGCCGAAAATCTTGGTGCCACGACCCTGCTGGGGACCGAAGCGCTGCGCGGATTGATCGCCTTGGCTGTGGATCAATTCCAGCAGATGGCTCTCGCCGCCCAGGCCGAAAGCGGGGTGATAGGCGATACGGCCGCGAAGTCTTTCGAGGCCCTGCGCGCCGCGGCAGGCGAACAGCGCGCTGATCTCGAACAAGAGATTCAGGCCGCCATCCAAAGCCTGTCGGCCGCGGCCGAACAGGCGCGCATTGCTGCACAGGGGCAAGTCGATGTGGCAAAGTCCAAGGTCGATCAGCTCAATGAGGCCGCCTTCGCTGCCGGTCAGAAGGCCAATTTGGTGTTCGAGTCCCGCCTGCAAGAAGCAAGGGAACTGATCGAGCAATCTGCCATTATGGCTGAGCAGGCCGGGGCCCGATCCGTCCAGCGGCTAGACGAGGGCGTTAACGCCGCCCGTGCTGCCGTTTCCGAGGTCGAGCGCTTGTTGTCGGATGTGAGCAAGCGTGCGGGTTCACTGTCTGGCGAGGCCGAAGCCCAGACCCGTAAGGTGCGTGATGCGGTTGAACATGGCATGGGCGAACTGCTGGCCTCTGCCCGTCGGGCTGCTGAGGAGACCCAGGCGATCGACGCCGCCTTCCAGGAGCGGGTCAAGCGCAACTACGACATGCTGAGCGAGGCGGTCGGTCTAATGAGCGCCGTCGCTGGTGCCGCCAGCGGTAGCGCCCAGGCATTAGGCGCTGCGGCCCCATTCACGCCAATGTGTCCGGCTGAGCCTGCTCCGCCTGAATCCGCGCCAGCCGTGGACTTCGCTCCTATCAGAGCCCCGTTGGCTGATGACAGTTACCGTCCGCGACTGCGACTGACACCCACCACCTCGGATGAAGATTTCCGCACCGTGTTTGAAGATGATGCCGCAACCTCCACGCCGGAAGAGCCGCTGAGCATGGCGGTGGGTGAGGGGTCGGCCTGGACGTGGAAAGACCTACTGGGCGGACTTGCCCGCAATGCCCCGGTTGTGCCCGCCGCGCCTGTAGTGGCGTTCAAAGACACCGCCATGGACAACGAAGTCCCAGACGGCCGCCGTCTGGCCGCTCAGGTGATGAGCATGGGTATAGACGCCGCGGCCTTGCTGCCGCGTAGTCGCATCGACGAAATCGCCGTCGCCGTGCAGACTGGCGATGCCCAAGGCGCGCGCGAGGTGGTGAAGCGCCTGGCACCGGCCGCCATTCGTCGCCTCGTACGACGACTATTTTCCGACGACTCGTTGCGGGCCGAGGCAGACAGTTTCCTGGAGCGCTATGGCACCTTGGTGCGCGAGGCCGCCGCCAAGGACCGCCATGAATTCCTGGTCGCTACCTTGCTCGGGTCGGAGAACGGCCGAACCTACCTGTTTCTCGACGCCGCTACTGGGGACTTGGGCTAGAGCGCGTTGGGCAGGCGTGTGAGTGGAATTGGCCTGCAAATGCGCCCTAGATTTGAGGGGAGAAATCTCGACCTCGCGACCAGGATTGGCCTGTTTCTATCGCGTCCTGACTTCCTGCTCGTGGGAACCTGACGGATGAAGCGCGCCTTCGATATCCTCTCTGCAGTTGTTGCCCTTGCGGTGCTGGCGATCCCTTTTGCTCTGCTTTGCACTGCCGTGGTTATAACGTCGCCAGGGCCGGCGATTCACTGGTCTCAGCGAGTCGGGCGCGACAATTGTCTATTTATGATGCCCAAGCTGCGCACGATGCGCTCTGATGCTCCGCAGGTCGCGACCCACCTTCTGCATGATCCGCAGCTTTGGTTGACGCCCTTGGGTGGCTTCCTGCGTCGCTCCAGCCTGGACGAGCTTCCACAGTTTTGGAGCGTCCTGATCGGTCAGATGAGCCTGGTTGGGCCGCGCCCAGCTTTATTTAACCAGTATGATCTGATCGCTCTTCGGAATGAGCGCGGGGTACAGATGCTCAGGCCTGGCCTTACCGGTTGGGCCCAGGTCAATGGTCGCGACGAACTGCCTCTGGCGGTGAAAGCCGATTTTGACAGGGAGTACCTCCTGCGGCGCTCCTTTGCCTTCGACGTCGCGATCCTTTGGCTCACAGCTTGGATCGCTCTGACTGGCCGAGGCTTCACCCGCTAAAGGCGAAGGCAGGGGCGTTTAAGCGCGGTTGACTCGTCCCTGAGCCTTGCGTTGGCGTTGCCGGTGGTGACGACCAACCCCCGGCGGGCGCGGTCCCGTTAAGCTGCGATAGGTTCAGCCTCACCGATATTGTGAGCCAGACGGCGCTTGCCAACGAGGGACTGTTTGGAGCGATCTGCCCAGTGCAGGATTTCCAGCGAGCCATCGAAATGCTCGACGACGGCGGTGCAGCTTTCCACCCAGTCGCCGTCATTGACGTAGAGGATGCCGTCGATTTCGCGCATCTCGGCCTTGTGGATGTGGCCGCAAATCACCCCGTCGGCACCGCGGCGACGCGCTTCGTCTGCCACGGCCTGTTCGAAGTTCTCGATGAATTGCAGAGCGTTCTTTACCTTGACCTTGAGGTAGGCCGAGAGGCTCCAATACCCCATGCCGAATAACCGCCGCACCGCGTTGTAGGTGGTGTTCATGTGCAGTAGGCCGCGATAAGCCCAGTCGCCCAGGAAGGCCAGCCACTTGGCGTGCTGCACAACGCCGTCGAACTCGTCGCCATGCACGACCAGGAATTTTCGGCCATCGGCAGTCTGGTGGATCACGTCGCGTGCGACGACCACGCCCCCGAAGTGAATGCCACAGAACTCGCGCACGCGGTCATCATGATTGCCGGGCACATAGATTACCTTCACGCCCTTGCGGGCCATACGCAGGACTTTCTGCACCACGTCGTTGTGGG
>Ga0114974_10001131_pt1 | contig 21212 bp, 12 predicted proteins | sample S_130206_EF_Meta_FD_87318 | JGI IMG/M metagenome (GOLD analysis project Ga0114974, IMG submission 87318) | Freshwater microbial communities from Lake Simoncouche, Canada to study carbon cycling - S_130206_EF_MetaG | ecosystem: Environmental > Aquatic > Freshwater > Lake | place: Lake... | reverse complement strand
TCTCTAGAGTCACCTTGTGCTTCATCCTCGGCAAGCTTTTGTTCGTTGTTCACATAAAATTTAAGCACATTGGGTTTGCGACCGCGTTCAATTTTATATTCTTGTCCGTTTATAAAAAACTCTAAACCAACCAACATATTCTTGCCATTGGTTTTGTTCACAAGATTGTCTTTGCGAATGTTGCTTAGAGCTTGGCCGTATAGAGCGTAACTCAACGCATTTATGATTGTGGTTTTACCAGTACCATTTCTGCTACCGTCGCCGCCAAGATCTAAATTTTCTCCCAAGACCAAAGTTAGGTCATTGCGATCAAAATTTACACCTTGTGTGGCATTGCCCACACTCATAAAATTCTTTACAGTTAGATTTTTTATTTGTATCATCTTTTGTAGTTTAACATACTCTCATGGCAATTGCAATCTCTTTGTGCGTATTACGAAAATCTTGATCGCGCAGTTTATCAAAATGTTTGGTCAGCTTGGCAAACTTGTTGCCATCTGCTGGCGGCTGTGCTTGAATAAATTTTAATATCTGTTGCATGTCTGGCCAACGACTAGTTGAAAATTTATTGACAATCATATCTTTGGCTTCTTGTGTTAAGTTTGACAACGCAAACGGCTCTGGATGATTTAAGTACAATGCATTTATGGGCAACGCAAGACGATTGCACCATGCCAGTAGCTCATCAAGATAGTAAATGTTCATGATGCTTATAACTGGCATGACGCTTATTTTAACATTTGGCAAGCGTAGCTCAACTAATTGTGTTATGTTGCAATCAACTTCGTCCCAGTTACCACCACGCTCTAATTCAAATCTTTTACCAACATTGTCAATGCTGAAATGTATATCTACATGTTTGAAGTGACTCCAATACGGCAATAAGTCAGCAGGAAAAACGCTGCCGTTGCTGTTGTAATGCAAACGTATTTGTGGTGCTACGCCTAGATCCACTGCACGTTTGACTAACTGTGTTAGTGGTTTTATCAAAAACGGTTCGCCGCCATAGAGATCTAAATTTTCAATGTTGGGCAACAGTTGTTCAACTTCATTCATGACCTGGGTTGTTGACTCAGCCCAGTTGTATGATCTTATTGGCACAGTACTATCAAATTTTGACTGTTCTTGCGCAAACTTTGAACTTGCTCTTGGCCCGCAAATCCTGCATTTGAAGTTGCAGGTATTACCAGGTTTTAAATCTAAACTGACAATTTTGGGATTAGAGAGATATTTGGTCAGCAAGTCTTTTTTTAAAAAACTCAAATGCCTAGTTCGATTACTAGCCAATCCTTTGTCTTCAACACTCCAACAAGCCTGGCACTCATTGGGGCGATCGCCGTTTAGGAACTGCTGTCTAAAATTTGCAACAACTTCCCCGTCAAACGCTGTCTGTATACCAGTGTCACTCACAGTGTCAATGTATTTGGTGGATATACAACAAGGAGAAATCTCGCCTTGATTTTTAATTTCTAAATGCATCCATGGAAGGGGACACATTGACTTGCTTAATTTGTAAGCATGCTCCAGAGGCTGAGTGCTTTCGGCAATACCTACCACCAAAGTTTCAAATGCTTGATTGTTAGTTGACAGTTGTAAAACTTGATCACGATCAATGCCAGGGCCAGCCAACAATACAAAACAGTTGGAAATATCAATCAGTTTGGTGGCTGCGTATAAGTGCTGTAGTAGTTCCTTGGGCCATGTATAACTACTGTACAAAACTATTCGATCGTCGATGTCAAACGTTGACTGCCAATGTAGTTGAAAAAACTCATAGGCTGCTTGTGGATTAGCAGTTAACTGTGCTACATCCACGCAACATTTTACATTATAATGGTCAATCTTGATCATTGGGTATATTCAGTTGTCTGCAAATACGACGGAGTTCTTGATCTTCAAGCTCGGCCAATGTCTTTAAATTATGATCAAAGATGTTAGAGTTGGTTGATATGTAGTTTTGTATTTCTTCGATTGGTCGATTTAAAAATTCGTGTATCACGTCAACTACTTTTAAAAATCTCTGTTTAGAATCTTCAATACTGTCGTAGCTTTCGTCAATAAAACCAGCAAAAGTTTTAAAACCCTTACTGTGCAAAAACGACAATGCATTGGCTGGACCAAGATAAATGAACATTCGTTTACAAGCAAAAGACCTTAGCACTTTTTCAGTAATAAACGGATAAGGATATTTAAGCACAGTTTCAGACACAATGTCAAGTGCTACATATTTGTACCAATCACACTGATATCGATCAGGCATGTAATTTGGTGGAGTAGTCACTAACGGATGGGCCACTGTAATGGCCACGGGGGAAACATCAATAGAATGGTCCAGCATCCATTGATCATTGATTCGTGTCAACGGAAGCGGCATCACAACCATGAATTTGCACCTTGAATAGTTAATACAAGTTTGTCAGTGGGTACTTGCGACAACTTACGATACAATCCAAATCTGTGCGATCGTTGTCGGCCCAACATACAAATTGCATGGTATTTTATGGCTTCAGGTTCCAAGGGAATGTCTGCGTAATGATCAGTCATGACTTCGGTGTTTACAAAGGATTCAACCACAGTGGGCCGATCATTGGGATGACTGCGAGCACATAACAAATCAACTTCGCGTTGTATGCCAACGTGATTGGTGTACAGCAAAATTGTGTAAGCTGGAATGTCAAATTCATACATAATATCAAAAAAATTATGTGTAAAAATTCCCACCTGCATTGAATCTATATACACATCGGTGTCTCGATGTTCGATGATGTATCGATCATTGGCACCGTACACTTCTTTTTTTGTCTCGGCAAACATTTGTTTCAAATAATAAATGTTGTGTTGAAAACCAGTATAGTTGGCATAACCAACTATGTTATAGTGCGAATCTAATTTACCCCAAAGTTTTTTTGGTATAGTTGATTTTGTCGGCTGTGCAAGCATGGTGTTTATAATGTTTGATAAATTTTTAACAGTAGTTTAGGGTCATAGAATTCTGACTCAATGTTGGTGATTTGATCTGTGACAATTTGGTCTACACTTTCAAATTTAATCTCACCTGGTGCCATGTCAGTGTCAACAGAAATAGTTTTGTTGGGAATCAGCGCCATTTCGCGCAGGCCGTAATCACGAATAAACGTTTCTTTGATGAAGTTGGCCTCTTCGTAGCTAATCTCAATATCAAGTTGAACTCGCACATGCATGTCTTTGTGCAAAATTGTGGCAGCATTGTCAATGACATTACTCAGTCCCAGCACTCGATATGTGGGCTGATTGGGCCAAGCATGATATACAGCTTCTTGTCCCCACTCAAGTATGGTTAGTCCACGCTCGTCATCGCCAGCATCAGCATAGTTGTGCGGAAAGCAGTTGCCAATGTAGGTGATGTTTTTTTTGGTCTGACGTTTATGGAAGTGTCCAGTGAACACATGTTCAAAGTTGTTGAAATCTTCACGCCGCACTTCTCCATGATCCGGCATTTCTACCATGGCGTTCATCAAGTAGCCAGGCAGTTCAAAATGCCCAAACATGTACTTGCCTTTCATTTTTAGAATTCGCTTGTGATCATCACCGCATAGCCAAGGAGCAATAACAACATCATCGCTACTAAACCAGTCATTACAAATTTGTACGTTTGGAAGATGTTTGGCCCACTCCACGCTTTGTACATCACGTTTATCTCGATAATACAAGTCATGGTTGCCGGGAATAAAATACACACGTTCAAAGTTTGCATTTAAGTGTTCCAGTGCTCGTAAGCTATAATTTAAAGTGACAATGTTTAGGCTGGATCGGTTGTTGTGCCAGTCACCTAGGAACATGCAGGTTTCGCAACCTTCCTCTTGGGCTTTGGCAGTGGCCCACTTGACAAAAGCCAAACAGTCTTCGTTATGCAATGCACTGTTTGATTTAAGACCAAAGTGGATGTCGGTGAAGATTGCTGCCTTGCGAAATAAATTGGCCATACGTTAGTTTTTGAGTTTAGAAAAAAATGCTTCAGCTATTAACCGGTGACTTTCTGGACCAGGATGAGCACCATCAGATCCAAAGTCCGTCCAGTGCGGTGATTCAGTACTATACGGTATTTTAACATATCCTGGATCATTTGTAAAGGCTTCTGTGAGCTGTTTGACTATATCCGTGCCTGAATAAGGCAAAAATCCAAACAATAGTCGAGCCCCGGCCAGTTCACACACTTTTTTTACTTGCAAAATTCTGGTAGCGGTTGACAACATATGGTGTTGTTCAGCCTCAACCATAAATCGCTTGACAAGATCATACGCACTGTCGCCCATGAGATTGGCATACTTGGGATTCATAGTAGGTATACAATAAATGGGTTGGAATACATTGGCAGCATCCAGAGTTAACCAAGTAAGTCTGTGCACCGCAGTGATACCCCAAACTACCACATCGCCGGGCCTTAGATCACTGCTGATGATCTGATTTGCGGCCCAGTCAACGCTGGTGGATCGATTGGCAAGTAGTACCAGCGACATCTGAGTTTTTTCACTCAACAAGCTACCATAACTTTGTTCAATGTTTATAAACATGCCAGCTGATACACTGCACCCAGCCACAAACAAATTGGGTTCGCCGTTGCCTTTTCTGGCATCTATTGGCTTGTTTACTCCCTGTATCCAAGGCAGGTCTTGATAGTTGATATCAGGCATTACTGATCCTCAAGGCTGGATGTTACCGGACCACTCATGGCAGCCATGCCGGCTTTGCCAGCATTTTGTCGTGTCCAGCTAGGATTAAGTCCGTTCATTTCCAAAATATCATCGCGAATGTTTTGATTTTTCTTTTCGATGTTCAAGATACGAGTAAAGCTATTAGTGATAGCGGCAGTATAATACGCAAAAGGGTTCTGCGATTTTGATTCATCGAACTGGAGTCCGATTTGACTGAGTTGTAACAGGGCTTGTCCCCGCATTTCTTCGTTGTAGGTGTATCCACGCCAGTTGCTCCTTGTAGCATATCGTTCGCATAATTTCATAAACATCATGGCCAGTTTGCGAGTCATTTGTCCATGATCCCGACTGTACTCGCCGGTTTCTAAATCGCCTTTCCAGTGACTCTTGCCCACTAGATATGGAATTTTGTGATCAGTGACCCTATAGTGCCAAAACGGGGGAAAATTAACACGCACATGAGTGGGGTCTAACACCGGTTCATCAATGATGTCAGCAAGTGAATCATCAACTGGCACATCTTCAATGCCTAATATATCCTCTAGTTTGCGTTTTTTCACAGCATTCTTGGGAACTTTTTTGGGTGCCATGGGTATGTGTTCCCAGGTCATGATGCGAAATACTAGGTCAGTGTTGGCAATTTTTTTTTCATTGACTTCAGCGCCTTGCTCTCTAGTGAGCCTGGCAGCACGATTTCTACGTGCTTCGGCAATGGTTCGCTGATTTATTTTGGTCACGCTGGGCAAAATAATATCACATTGATGATCGGCTACTGGATCTAGATAGCTACAATATGTTGCTTTGCTTAGGTGAATCTCTTTTAAGATATCTCTGTTGTTGAGGTAATTGACACGAGGTGCCGCTTTTGGTATTAAACTCATGATTGAGTAAGTCTCCTGTATGAGTACTTATTGTAGCAGAAAAACAACATTTGTCAACCTTTTTCTTAAACTGCGCCGTTTATTTTTTAGGTAAATATTTGCAAGGACTACCGAAATGGCAGAAAACAACAACCAAAGCATTTTTATTATTAACGCACAAGGCGGCTACGATTCCAATGACTTGGCCAGTGGTCAAGAAGTCACACAAGATGAATACGATGCTTGGGCAAACGATAATGCAGTTACAGCATTTGGCCCTGATGGTAATGCTGTTGATATTGTTGGTGGCAACGACAAAATCAGCGTCACAGATGGTACCACAACTGTGGGCTACGACAATGTACAACAGCCCAGCACCGGAACCGGCGCCACATCATATAACACAGCAGTCTTACAGGCCGCCGATGACACCATAACCAACGACGAAGCCCTGGCATTTTTACAACAAAATGTAGACACTGCTATTGCATTAAGAGAAAGTATTGTCACTGAACTCAACGCTCTAGGACGTGATCCAGAAAGATCTTTAATCACAATTGACGGAGTACAAGGTTTTACATTGGATGCAGCCGAAGCAGGAATTGATTTGGCCTATGCAGCCTTGTATGCTTACAAAGATAATTTACCAGCACTGATCACAGAGTTACAAGATCTAGCACTAGATACAATTTCTGAGTATCAGGCTGATGTTGAAGCCGGCAAAACTGTAAATCTTCCCAAGGATATTGGGCCGGTTGATGGACAAGTCACATCAACCACAGTAGACATCACAGGTCCTCCTGGTATTGGTAGAGGGTTGTTTGTTAGCCTAGCCGAAACACCCACTGATACAACACTGCCTACAATAGATGAAGGTGATACTGCAATTCAAACTGTGGAAGTCACAGCAAATACCAGCATCACAAGAGCTATTAGAGATTCATTGGGATTGGACAATCAAGGACCTATTATTGAAAGGCTAATTGATCGAGCCATTAATGTAGGATTGAATCAAATACCAGGTTTTAGTCAGATTAACAGTGCAATTGGTACTGCAAATAGAATTGTACGCATTGGAGATATTGTAACCAATGTTTCTACAACTCCTGCAGAAACTGCGCTGGCATTGGCCAGGCTACTAATACCACAAGTAAATCTCGTAGTTACTGGATATAATCTTATTAGTGGAAATGGCGGTGGTGGTGGTGGCGGCGCCGAAGGCGAAGACCCCCCGCCTGATGATGTAGTTGACGCCCCAGGTGCCGTTGGTGATGATGCATCTCTAATCAGCAATCGTCAAGATGCTACATTCTTAGAGGCCAATTTATCTGAACTAGCCTCCGTGGGAACATTTGCCGCGGAATATAACATAGACACCGGCACGTATGATGTGGTTGACCTTGACACTGGTGATGTACTTTTTTCAGGATTGTCGCTGGAAACAGCAACAAGGGTGGCAGATGCATTGAGTGCTGGAGATAATGGTGCTGCATTAGACATCATCGCCGAGGCAGAAAATGATGCTCAACTCAACACCGGCCCCGATGATGTAACCATAGACAATGATCCCAACTTATATCCAAATGGTCCTCCCTACGATGACGAAGGAAACTTGAATCCCGGCTGGGCAATCAATCCCGAAACTGGAGAACCCTATTACACTGGCATCTTTGGCAGCACTGGTACATTTGACAATGTTAACAGCCAAGAATCTATCACTCTGGCCAAGACTAAACTGGCACAAAATCAAGCTGCCATTGAAGCACAAAGAAAACAGGCCAACGAAGGTGATTGGCGAGTAAAATTGAGATTGGCGCCCAGTGCAGACTATCTCTACAAAGATCCTGGCATTGGCAGTGATGGTATTCTTTACCCACTGTCAGTCACTGACGGAGTAGTTTTCCCTTATACCCCGGTCATCAACACAGTCTATGCTGCCAATTACAGTACCTACGATTTAACCCACAGCAATTACCGTGGACATTTTTACCAAAATAGTTATGTAGACGATATACAACTACAGGCAACATTTACAGCACAAGACACCAACGAAGCTAATTATATGTTGGCAGTAATACATTTTTTCCGCAGTGTTACAAAAATGTTTTACGGTCAAGATGCCCAGCGCGGAACACCGCCACCAATGGTATTTTTGCAAGGCCTTGGAGAGTTCCAATTTAACTTGCACCCTTGCTTGGTTAAATCTTTTAGCTACAATCTTCCTGGAGACGTAGATTATATTCGAGCAAGAACTGTGGAAATTAATGGAACTAACTTGTTACAAAAACGAAATAGACAAACTTTGCCCACCAGCTCTAGTTTTGCATCGCTGATTAGATTGGCAAACGCAGGTGTAACTGGATTACAACCAGGTGCTATAACTACACCTCCACCGCCACCAACCTTGGGCACAAACAACCCCACGTATGTGCCCACCAAAATTGATATTAGTTTAGTATTGCTGCCAATACAATCACGCAGTCAGGTCAGCAAACAATTTAGTCTCAAGAGTTTTGCCAACGGTGACTTGCTCAAAGGGGGATTCTGGTAATGGCAAATTATACTGCAACTAGTCCATATTTTCTTACTCCGTACTCTCAGTTTTATCTTGACAGCATGGTCAATCGTTCTATCCCCAGGGAAAACGATGATGTTTATTTTAAAATAAATCAAACATATCAATATCGTCCAGATCTGTTGGCATTTGACTTGTACCAACAACCAGGACTGTGGTGGGTGTTTTATCAACGCAATCCCAATACATTAACTGCACCACCCTGGGATTTTGTAGCCGGCACCAACATCTATCTGCCCAAGATTACCACACTTCGATCCGCCCTGGGATTTTAATAAATGTCAACTGTTCGAACCCTAGAAGCAGAACGTGCACGACTGCTGGCAGAACGTGAAATTCTTGCCGCCCGGTACCAGGCCGGCGATGTTACAGTGCTGCCACAAATACAAGAGATAAATGCACAACTACGAGATGTAGTATTACAAATTGAATTGTTGCTTGGTTTACCACCAGCGGCCAGCAGTGGCCAAATTGTTGCCAACTCACAAGTGGCGCGAGATGATGGTGCAAATACTCAATTACCAGAAGTTAGTCCAATTGAGCCAGCAACTCGAATACCCACAAATGCAGTGGCATTCTCTGAAAACGTTGACTTTGGAACAAACAATGGCACAAGGGCAATAGTTCAAACTCAAGCAGTTCCTCCAGCCAGTGCTAATTGGCCAATTCCTGACCCTGCTAAATTACCTGGCCCAGGCAACCTCCCTCCAGCATTGCCAGATGGAACACAACCTCCCGACAATGTACCCGCTGGCGAAAGCCCAACAGCATCATATACTCCCGGCGTGGGCGCAGCCAGCGATGATGGCACCACCGAGGGCATACTTGAGGCAGGTGCAGTTACACCCGAAACGCCAAATGGCAGCAACAATGTTACTACACTGGTTAACAAAACAGCAAGGCCCATTACACCGCAAAATAACATTTTAGATAAGTTTGCTAGCTACACATATTCAGCAAGTCTTTATCTCATGAGTCCTGAAGATTATCGACGACTCATGACAACAAAAAAACGTTACATTCCTGGATACCAACTGTTGATGCAAAGTGGTGGCGCCCCACAGCAGTCAGGTGTACAAACACAAGATTTTGGTGATGGAGATTCTGCCGGAGTTAGTTTGTCTCAAGGCCGCAATCAATACTTTCCATTGGATTACTACTTTGATGACATAGAACTCAAGAGTGTGATACACGGCAAAGGCACCGGCGGTGCGCACAATGTAGTTGAAATGAAATTTAAAATTGTTGAGCCCAATGGCATCACCTTGCTTGATAACTTATACAAGGCAGTAAATCAATATGTCACTGCAGGCGGTGGTGCAAGTGCAACTATCAAAAATCAAAACTATGCCGCACAAAATTATTTAATGGTAATAAGATTTTATGGGTATGATGATAATGGTAACATGATAACCGCACCAATTAGTACTGATCCTGCTGGCAAAAGCGATAACTATGCCATAGTAGAAAAATTTATACCTTTTCAATTCACCAGTATCAAGTTTAGGGTTGCCAATAAACTAACTGAATATCAGTGCGAAGCTGTGTGTCCACAAAATGCAATTGGTACCGGTCAAGGTCGCGGAGTAATACCTTTTAACATTGAGCTTACTGCAACCACCTTACAAAATTTGTTTAACGGGAATGCCACCTGGGCAGAAACTCAAAACAATCAAACACCAACTGCACAGCAACCAAATATAATTTCACCGGGCACAGCCGCAGAAGCACCCAATCCCACGTTGACAATTGGGCTTGCATCTGCGCTTAATAAATTCCAGAAAGAGCTAGTTACTAACGGCACCTACGAAATTGCCGACAAGTATAATATTGTAATCAGTCATCCTGAAATTGCCAGCGCAGGCATAGTACCACCGGCAACAGTTGATTTGAATAGCAAACCAATGACCAATGTCACCACTGCCAATGAGGCTGTAGGTACAGGCCAATCAATTAATACTCGTGCCAAAACTAATAGTGCAATAGCCGGTATGAGTATTGTGCAATTCATTGACCTTGCTGTGCGCAACAGCAATTATGTTTACAAACAACAAACTAAAATTATTGATCAAAATGGAAAAGTTATCCCACAAGGCAGCGGTGCACAAGCATTTGCATGGTACAGAATAGGTGTTGAAGCAAAACCTTTGCCGCAGACAGATTCTAAACGAAATGATTTGGCCTATGAAATAACCTACGAGATAGCACCCTATGGAATCAACGATATAAAAAGTGAGTATTTCCCCAAAGGTGTGTTCCGTGGCGCCCAGAAAAAATATAGTTATTGGTTCACTGGACAAAACACTTCAATTTTAAATTTTGAACAAGATTTTAATTATCTATATTACATAACCATTAATAGTAGAACCAAGGCACAGGTGAATAGTCGCGGAACATCAAATTATCGCGAAGTTGAAAAACGTTTGTACTCACCCAACAGTGCACAGACCAATCAAGGTATTGACTCCTGGTACACCAACGAGCCGGCTGCCAACGCTGCCGATTATCTCTACAGTCCCGGCGACCAAGCCACAGTTAAATTGTCCATAGTGGGCGACCCTGCTTGGATTGAACAGGGCGAAGTGTGGTCGGGTATTAGAAAAAAATCTCTAAACAATGACGCTGTTGATGTATACTTTGATGCGTTTTTGGCCGATGGTACTATTAATTTTGATGCTAGGGAAGCGTTGTTTGAAGTCTCATTTAACAAGCCCGCAGACTACAATGTCAGCACAGGATTATTAGATCTGCCAGGATCTGCGGCCGCCAGTCAAAACTACGTTTACAAAGCAGTGACAGTGACCAGCCATTTTAGACAAGGCAAGTTTACACAAGACTTAGAAGGAAAACTTTTGGTATTCCCCAACACAATTACACAAGCTCAAACAAGTGTCACTGCAGGCACCACCACACAACAACCAGACAGCACAACGCCAAGAGACGCTCCAGATGAGTCAGCGGCCGAAACAGCAAGAATTGAACGACTGGCATCTGCTGCCAATGGGTTGCCTTCAATACCAACCACTTCGGTTACAGGTACAACACTCACTTCATCGCTGGCCAAAGGCACAGATCAAATTTTAAGACCTCCCACAGTTGTAGTAGAACCAACCCTATCTCAATTACAAGCTAGTCCTGCATATATTACAGCTCGCCGTGGAGGTGCAACACCTGCGGCAGCTTTGGAAATTGCCAGATCTGCATTTGCATCAGGCACCAACAACTACGCAAGCGCGGCGTTGCCAGGTATTAATGTCACTGCCAACACTGGCATAGTAAAAGATCAATAAGAGTTAAACAATGTCAAATAACATACAACGAAGCCAAGGACGAGGCGCATCTTATAAATTTGATCGTGGTGGAGTACCCACAGAATTTGGACCCTACATTGGTGTAGTAAAAAACAATGTTGACCCAACTCGTAGTGGACGCCTGCAAGTTTACATTGAACAATTTGGCGGAAAAGATCCTGCTGACAAAAGTTTGTGGCGCACAGTAAACTATATTCCTCCCTTTTACGGACTCACCCCAAAAAATAATGCAAGTACCACAGTTGGAGCCGGTAGTTACAAAGGTAACCAGCAAAGCTACGGCATGTGGTTTACACCACCTGACCTTGGTGTGTCTGTGATTTGTTTCTTTGTGGCTGGTGATCCCAATCAAGGTTACTACATTGGATGTGTGCCAGACAGTGGTGCAAATCACATGTTGCCAGCCATTGGTGCTTCAAGAAATTATGTTGCGCAAAACGCAGAACAAAAAAGTCTTATTGCTGGTGCCAAAGCAACACAGCTACCGGTGGTTGAAGCCAACTTTTATAATGCAAACATAGAAAACAATCCTAGATTCTTTACTCAGCCCAAGCCAATACACAGCTATGTTTTTGCTATTATGGCCAACCAGGGTCTATTGGGTGACAATGTGCGTGGTCCAATAACCAGCAATGCGCAAAGAGAAAGTCCCAGCGCAGTGTTTGGCATTAGCACTCCCGGACGTCCAATCTATCAAGGCGGACTTGATGAAAAAGACATCAAAGCCCGGGTAGCGTCAGGCGCAGTCAACCTGGCCGACACAAAAATTGAAGGACGTCGCGGTGGGCATACATTGGTCATGGACGATGGTGATCTTCAGGGCGAAGACAATTTAATTAGAATAAGAACCAGCAAAGGCCATCAGATCACCATGAGTGACGATGCTGATTGCTTTTATATTATTCACGCCAATGGGTCAACTTGGTTAGAATTTGGCAGCGAAGGCACAGTGGATGTTTACTCTAGTAATTCAGTTAATGTTCGAACACAAGGGTCAATCAATTTGCATGCTGACAAAGACATCAACATCAATGCTGGCGAAAATTTAAACATTAGAGGAAAAAATGTCCAAATTGAAAGTCAAGGCACCATGGGGATTTCCAGTGTGGAAGATTTTAAAATATACAGCAAAGCCAAGATAGGAATTTTGTCTGACGGTGCAGTTGTTTTACAAGGTGCATCAGGAGGGTGGAAATGCAGTGGCGAACTTAATTTACAAGCACAACCCATCAATCTCAACAGTGGATCACCAGAAAACGTTGATGCAATCAAACCCATCAAAGAATACAGCCTTGACGGAACACAATTCAATGGTGCATCAGGTTGGCAGGTTGAATCAGGTGCAATTAAAACCATTGTGACTCGAGCACCCACACACGAACCTTATCCCTATCACAACAAAGGTGTGGCAGTTTCAGTAAACTATGATGGTGATACTCCTTCAACGCCTAGCCCTCAAGTAGAAGCTGCCCTGGGCAAGACAGCTAGTGAGCCAGTAACAAACGCAGTTGACGCTGCCTCAGTGTTAGATACTCCATTGGCTACTGCCAACGTTGGTAGTCTTGATAAAAATCAAGTAACTGGACTGTTGGCCCAAGCTAAAACATCAGTTGGACAGGCTGCAAATGCAGTGAGCACAACCAAAGGTATTGGTCAATACGGATTTCAGCCAGCCCAGCTTGAAAGTGCAGGATTTTTGAAACCTGGTGCTGGAAAAAGCATACAAGCACAATTGTCACAAGGCAAATCACTTGGCACTATTTTAGCGTCACCAACATTGTGGTCTGGTAAAAATGGAGTAGCTGGATTACCGGCCATACTCAGCAATCCAGGATTGCAAAATACTATACAACAACAATTTATGAACACTACATTGACTGGCATGAAAGCTGCCGGATTAGTTACTGGAACCGAAGCACCGCAACAACTGTCAGGCTTGGTACAAACAGCAACAAAATTTGGTGTAGCCTCTGCTGGGGCTTTTGTCAAAGGCGTTGCACCTGCTGATTTAAACAAAGCTATATCTGCCACTATTAAAAGTGCACAATTTGCTACAAATTTTGTAACAAACAAACTAGCTGGACTTACTGGTGGTAGTGGTGTAGCAGAGTCAGTATCAGGCACAATAAACCGTGCCTCAATTGACAAAACTTTGATCAACGCACTAAACGATGCCAAAGTACCGGCACCTATTTTTAAGCCAATTGACCGATCTGACAATGCATAAATATTACTATGCCTGCATTTATTGGTTTCAACACTATTAATCAAAATAAAAAATTCACGTTGACTGACTTTGCTCTAGTCAAACGTGATTTGTCAAACGCCCTTAATATCCAACAAGGTGAACTAGTTGGTCGTCCGGGGTACGGCACTGTTATCTGGAGTTTTATATTTGAGAATCAAACTCCCGAAACAGTGACAAAAATACTAGCAGAGCTTCAGCGTGTAGCTGGCGGAGATCCTAGAATTTATATTTCAGACGCTAATGTATACCCACAACAAAACGGCATGTTAATAGAGCTACAGGTTCAAATTGTACCAAGTTCTACAGCCGAGCGACTGTCTATATTCTTTGATCAAGAATCTCGTCGTGCCAGCTTCATCTAAAACTATGTAGATAATTGGGGTTATAAATACAATGTACAGTGAGAAACTATGGCTAAAACAACAAGACAAACCGCAATATTTGGTGTAGAAGATTGGAAGAGGCTTTATCAAACCTATCGTGAAGCTGACTTTCAAAGTTATGATTTTGAAACCCTGCGAAAGAGTTTTGTTGATTATCTCCGACTTTATTACCCAGAAACTTTTAACGATTACATTGAAAGCAGTGAATTTATTGCACTGCTGGACGTCATGGCTTTTATGGGACAAGCCCTGGCATTTAGAAACGACTTAAACACACGAGAGAACTTTTTAGACACAGCCGAACGCCGTGACAGCGTGGTACGTTTGGCAAACTTGGTCAGTTATACACCTAAACGAAACACCGAAGCGCAGGGTTACTTGAAGGTTGTTTCGGCTAGCACCACTGAAAATATCACAGACTTTAATGGTATTAACCTAGCCAACATCACAATTGATTGGAATGATGCCACTAACCCAAATTGGTTAGAGCAGTTTACTTCAATCATGAATGCCGCATTTGTTGACAGTCAAAAATTTGGTCGTCCAGGTAACCGTCAGGATATACTGGGTATTGAAACCAGCGAATACACAATCAATCTTATTCCCGGTTACTTGCCAATTATTCCCTACACATCTGTAGTAGATGGTGTAAACATGCCGTTTGAAGTCGTGAGTGCGACCACAGTTGGCAAAGAATATGTCTACGAGCCAGCACCAAAACCCAATGGTGCATTCAACGTATTGTATCGCAATGACGCACAGGGATTTGGTAGTGCAAATACTGGATTCTTTTTCTTGTTCAAACAAGGCGTATTGCAAAATCAAGACTTCAACTTGTCTGAAGCAATTCCCAACCGCACAGTAAACATCAACATTGAAGGGTGTAACCAAGAAGATCATTGGTTGTACAAGCTTGATGATGTTGGTAGTATTTCAGGCGAATGGATTTATGTTGAAAATATTTTTGCCGGCGCAGTTGAACAGTTGGCGCCAGACCAACGCACATTGTATTCTATAACAAGCCGCGCCAACGATCAAATTACATTGACATTTGGAGATGGTGTATTTTCCAGTGTTCCGGTAGGAACTTTCCGTACCTATGTTAGATCCAGCAATGGATTGCAGTATATAATCAACCCAGAAGAAATGCAAAACATTTCAGTGCCAATCAGCTACATTAGTCGTTCTGGCAGGCTGGAAACATTGACTCTCACCTGCGGCATCACACAACCAGTGACTAATGCACAGTCTAGAGAAAACATCACAGAGATCAAGCAACGTGCTCCTGCACGTTACTACACACAGAATCGTATGGTCAATGGCGAAGACTACAACAACTTCCCATTCACCAAATACAACTCAATTATCAAGAGTAAAGCAGTTGATCGTGCCAGCACTGGTACATCTAGGTATATTGACCTAACAGATCCCACTGGAAAATATTCTAGTACCAATATATTTTCCAGTGACGGAGTAATTTACGAAGAAAATGTTTTGCCTACTTTCAATTTTAATTGGGTAAATCGCAACGAAATCGTTGATACAATTACCAACTCAGTGGAACCACTGGCAGCCAGTCGTGGTATGTTGCAATTTTACTATGCTAACTTTCCAAGACCTCCATTAACTGTGTTAAGTGCCGGATGGAATCAAACCACAACAATCAACAACCAAACTACAGGATATTTTTACACTAGCACAGCCAGCAACCCGTTGCCAATTGGTGCTTACACCAATAACAATGCTCAATATATTACACAAGGTAGCTTGGTAAAATTTGTGCCACCTGCCGGTAAGTTCTTTGATGCAAATAATAGACTACAGACCGGAGTACCAGTCCGCGCTGATGAAAAAATGGTAATATGGGCCACAGTTGAAGCAGTGGTGCTTGAAGGTACTGCACAAGGACTTGGCAACTTGCCAGACGGAATAGGACCAGTTGCGTTGAACAATTTTGTACCATCCGGTGCCTTGGCACAATTAGTGATTCCAAAGTTTGTCAATGTGTTGCCTTTAGAAATCAAGCAAAGCATGATTCAACAAATTGAGCTTTATCGAAATTTTGGTCTTGGCTACAACAATTTAACTGGCAGCTGGTATCTTATAACCAGTACAAATCTCGATGCCGATTATGCTGGAAACCCGGCACCTTTTAGCAGAGTCTACGCACAGGATACTTCAGGGCAAAATTTAGATGCTTCTTGGCTGGTGCAGTTTTTAACTGATGGATCTAACTATGTGGTTAGTTCTAGATCATTGCAATATAAATTTGCTAGTGTTATACAAACAAGATTCTTCTTCAGTACCAGCGGCGAAGTCTATGACAGTAAGACTGGATTAGTGATCAAGGACTTTATAAGGGTGCTAAAAACCAACTCAAGACCAGATTCTAATGAACCATTGCCCACTGATGTTACCATGGACATAATTGGCCAGCCAATTCAAAGCGACGGATTTGTAAACGACTATGAAGTTGTTGTGAGTTATCGAGATAGTGACGCTGACGGCGTGGCAGACAATCCAGACTTTTTTGATGACTTGGTGGCTCCCACAGTCAATGCTTCTTCCAAGTTAACCTTCTTCCAACTGACCACGGACTTTGATGATCTTGAAAGATATTTGCCGGTTGAGCCAGGAATAGTCAATAGTTCGCTGGCTACATTGGATGCAATTGAATTAGTTAAAAGCGAGTACATCAACGGACAAATATTTTATGCATACCAAAGTAAATTGTTCTACCAATTGCAAGTCACTGTGGTCAATGGTATCTTTCAAAGAACAATAATTCCTCGCACAGATTTTCTTGCGCAAGTGGGTCGCAACTCATTGTCATTCCAATACCGACACAATAGTTCATTGACCAATGTTATTGATCCTGGAACTTCGAACATCATTGACATGTATCTTGTGCAACAAGCATATTACACAGCTTATCAAAACTATATTAAAGATACAACTGGCACTGTGCCAGAGCCCAGTGTACCTACTATCAATGAATTGTCGCAAGACTATTCAGGACTTAATAACTATAAAATGGTCAGTGATAATCTAGTGCTAAACTCAGTAGTGTTCAAACCATTATTTGGCGCCAAAGCACCCACACAGTTGCGGGCTACTATAAAAGTTGTCAAGGCCCTTAACACAACTGCCAGCGACAGCGAAATCAAGAGTCAGGTTATTTCTAACATCAACAATTACTTTAGCATTGACAAGTGGGACTTTGGTGATACATTCTACTTCTCAGAACTGAGTGCATATCTACATAGACAATTGGGTTCAATTATTAGCTCAGTGGTGATTGTACCACTTAACCCATTAAAAACATTTGGCGACCTGTATGAAATTAGAAGCGCACCAAACGAGATATTTGTCAGTGCTGCCACTGTGGCAGACATTGAAGTAATAAGCGCACTAACACAGAGCAATATACGTAGCCAAACCAGTGTGGCTGGCCTTTATCCAGTGACCACAGTGGGTGCACCTGGTAGTACAATTGGACAAGACGGCGGGAGCAGTTAAGAATGGCATCAAATAAAACGGTAAATTTACTTCCAGAAATTTTCCAAACAACTACAAATAAAAAATTTCTTGCGGCTACTCTAGACCAGTTAACACAAGAACCAAATTTTAAGCGGTCACAGGGATATGTTGGGCGCAAAGTTGGTCCAGGGGTCAGCCTTGCCAACAACTACATCACTGAGCCCACTAAAACTAGGTCTGACTATCAATTAGAGCCAGGCGTAACGTTTTTAAAAAATGGAACCAACACCGCCGACGACGCCATCACCTATCCGGGAATGATAGATGTTTTAAAATTACAAGATGCTGATGTTAGTCGACAAGATCGTCTATGGCAAAGCCAATACTATTCCTGGGATCCATTCTGCGACTTTGATAAATTTTCCAACTATAGTCAATACTATTGGTTACCTAGCGGCCCATTGTCAGTGGACGTTGGCACCACTGAAGTACCGCTCACTGATGATTTTACAGTTACTCGCAATACGTTAAATTATGAATTTAGTGGCTTGCCTGGCACCAACCCAATTATTACATTGGCAAGAGGTGGAAATTACAATTTTATAGTTAACCAACCAGGTCATAATTTTTGGATACAGACCGCACCCGGAGTAGCAGGTCGATTGCCGTATGCACCAAATATCAGCAGTCGAGATGTTTTTGGCGTAGTGAACAACGGAGAAGAACAGGGAGTTGTAGAATTCTATGTACCTTTAAAAACAGGGCAAGATTTTTATTACAACCTAAATCAAATTAGTCCAGTTGATTTGGTCTGTAATTTAGAATTTAATCAAATCAACAACATTTATGTGTCTGCATTCTTACAGCAATTTCCCGATGGCATTGACGGAATCACACAGCTTGATGGCCTTACTTTGATTTTTACTAACACTATTCAAGATGCCGAGGAGGGTGGCTGGCAAATTACCACACAATATGATCCTTTGCCCAGTGACGCACAACCAGGCACCATTGGCACATTTGACAGTGTATTATTTGACCAAACCACAGATATAAATGTAATCACACAACGGTACAGTGTATGGCGCATAAGTTACGTGTATGACAATGACGGGCAACCGTTTATCACACTTAGCTCTGTAACGCAAGTGTCAAACTTGTCAAGATTTAATATTAGATACGGGCAAACTAACAGTAGCACACAATGGTATAAAAATGCTTCTGGCTATTACCAACAAGTACCTTTGCTCACTGCAACCTTGGATACATTGTATTATCAAGACAGCACCAATCCAGAAATTTTTGGAGAGATTCGCCTAGTCGATGCCGAAGTCACACAGCCAATTGATCTTGAAGAAATTATTGGCGCAAAAAATTATATCAGCCCCAACGGTGTAAAATTTACAAATGGACTCAAGGTTCAATTTCGCGGACTAACCAATCCAGCGCAATTTCAAAATCTTGAATTCTATGTTGAAGGTGTAGGAACAGGACCCGGTCGAGAATTGCGTGTTGGGTTTGTTGATGGTGTGGCCTATTTTGGGCCATCCCATGTCTATCAAGGCCAAAAAATGACTGGTGCTAGCTACACCGGCGAATTTCAGCAGTACATCTATGACACTGTTGCCGAAAGTCTGCTTAATGTTGGTGCCGGAGGACCAGAAGGTGCGCCAATGCCCGCTAGCTCTGTTCCGGGCGCCGCCCTTGGCAATGGTATTAAACTAATACCGGTCAACGAATTAATTACCCCAGAAGTATACACCAAGAGTGCACTTATTCCTTACGACAGCACTTCTTATGACGTGGGCTCTTACGATGCCAGCCTCAATGCTCCGTTGATTCCTGATTATTTGACAATTAATCGAGCCAGCATGGATAGAAACGCCTGGACTCGGAGCAATCGTTGGTTCCACATTGATGTAATTAATTACAGTGCCGAACTGAATAATATTACTCCGACAGTTGATAACAACCAACGAGCCAAACGTCCTATTATTGAATTTCGAGCCAACACAAGTTTATACAATTTTGGAACGCAAGGCAAACAGCCAGTAAACATCATTGATTTCAGTGAAACTGATGCACTTAGTAATATCAACGGCACAACTGGGTACGGAGTTGATGGCTATTCGTTTATTGAAGGTACCTTGGTAATATTTGCTGCCGACTCTGACCAGCAAGTTAGAAATCGCATCTATGAAGTAAGGTTCATTGATCCCAATAATACTGGCACTCCAATCATTGATCTAGTGCCGGTACCGGGCGGCCTGGCATTGATGAATCAAACAGTGGTCAGTATTAATGGATTGACTCAGCAAGGTCTAAGTTATTGGTTTGATGGGGTAGTTTGGCAAAGTGCCCAACAGAAAAAAAATATCAATCAAGCACCATTGTTTGATGTCTACGATACCAACGGAGTCAGTTTTGGTGACCGAGTAGTATATCCCAGTACTACATTTGCCGGAAGTAAACTTTTTGGATATGCCGAGGGAGAAACAGCAGTACAAGATGATGTGTTGGGGTTGTCTTTAAGATATTTTAGTATTAACAATGTTGGTGATATTGTTTTTTCTAACTATTTGTACAACGACACTTTTATCTATGTTAAAAATAATGTAAGCACCACTACCGCAATCAGCACAGGATTTGCAAGACAATATATTGATCGAGTGTCATTCTCCAGTGAGCTTGGATGGCAACCAGCGGCAGCTACATCTCGTAGTCAACAAGTTTTTAGATTTGTCAATGACGGATCACCATTGGTGTTAGATATTCCAGTGGATCAGCTTACAATTTTTCCACCAATACAACTTTTTGTAGATGGCATTTATGTTGACCCATTAAAATACACCTACACAGTTTCAGACACAAATACAACTATAACATTGTCATCATTGGTGGCACTAAATTCAGTGATTGAAATTCAAGCCTTGAGCAATGTTGCCAGCCAGGTTGGATTTTATCAGATTCCATTAAATCTCGAAAACAATGCAATAAACGGCAACAGCACAGAATTTACACTGGGCACTATAAGAACCCATTATGAAACTATTGGGCAGAATTTGCGCAACATTGTTGGACCAATCACTGGTGCAAACAATACTCGAGATCTTGGAGAATTGGCTCCTTACGGAACACAAATAATACAAAATTCTGCCCCATTGGTGTTGCCAGGGGTATTCCTGCGCCGCCAACAGTTTGAGTTGTTTAATTCTATAGAGTTCAACAGTCAAGAATACAACAAGTACAAAGCCTTGTTAATTGATTACGCATCATATGGCGACTTTGTAAATCTTACACCAACTCAAGTTTTAGATGCGTCAATACAAGAAATTACATTGTCTCGTAGTAGTATTTTTCCGTTCTACTGGAGCGATATGCTTCCGTCTGGAGAAACATACACTGAGCTAACCTACACATACAGTTTAATCAGCACTAATACATTTACCACCAATCAAGTCTACGACTTTACGCAAAGCAACTTCAAAGCAATATTAGTGTACGTCAACGGCAACATTCTTACCAAAGGTTATGAATACACTGTACCAGCTGATTCGGCCAGCATTGTCATTACAATTCCATTGGCAGTGGGTGACGTAATAACCATAAAAGAATATGCCACTACCTACGGCAGTTATGTGCCAAATACACCAACAAAGATGGG
>Ga0114974_10001130_pt1 | contig 21224 bp, 23 predicted proteins | sample S_130206_EF_Meta_FD_87318 | JGI IMG/M metagenome (GOLD analysis project Ga0114974, IMG submission 87318) | Freshwater microbial communities from Lake Simoncouche, Canada to study carbon cycling - S_130206_EF_MetaG | ecosystem: Environmental > Aquatic > Freshwater > Lake | place: Lake... | reverse complement strand
TATAATGTTATTACCGCGCGAACAGTCTTTATCCCGGGCGGCGGTGGGGCTGGAGGCGGGGTCAATCAAGCGGGCCAGAATGGCAGTGTACGCATTTTTTGGAATGACCAGTCGCCCATTATTCCAACACCTATCGTGCAAATGTACATGTTGAATCCACAACATACGAGTAAAAGTATTTATGGCGCGCCAATCAGACTGCCTCCGACGAGTGTAATTTATCCGACCAGCACTTCTGGCTACCCGAGTACGACCTTGGGCAATTCAGGCGTGATTGGGCCTGACAATGAATTTTATATTGTTTCGACCGACGGTATCTTATACGCTTTTAATCATGATGTTACTTTAAGATGGGTTTATCCGCCACCACCTACGTATACTTTTGTAGGTACCCCCGTCATGACGGGCATAAATACGCTGTATATCGCCGCGAGAACCACTTCGGCAATAAACTATTTGTTTGCCATCATAGATACGGGTGTTTTCACGGGCTCGAGTGGCGGCGGGGCCCTCAAATGGAGATTCCCACTCGACGGCAATTCCTCCGGCTCCCCATTGACCGATTTAAACGGGTTTGTTTATATTGGGACCGATACGGGGTCGCTTTATGCCATCAATGATAATTCCGTTATTGGTACGCCCGTTTGGCAATATCTCTCACCTGACGGCAAGGCCATCACCGGCACGCCAGCTTTTGATTTGTCCTATAATAAATTATGCTATACAACACCCAATAATATTTATGTACTGGATGTATCCACAAATACAGTGGCACTACCAACGCAACGCTGGACCCAATCAGTGGGTATGAGTGAAACATATGGGTCCCCGTCTTTGGATGTTGGGCGCGGCGCGGTTTATGTTAGTACGAACTTGTCAAGCAGCGGCAAAATTTACGCCTATGATATTAGTAATAATGGCGCGGCCTTATGGCCACCGCTCCCTATTGCGGATAGCAAATTATCGGCAATTGCCATCAACACCAACCGTCAGATTTATTTCACTTCCCAACAGGCCTTAAATATCGTGGATAGTTCGGCGGGGACGCTCGAATGGGTTTATCCGATAAATACCGCCGGCGCAAGCACTCCTGCGAATTCAATTCCCATTATTGACGCTAGTAGCAATATTTATTTTGGCTCATGCGATAATTACATCTATTCCCTTAATGGACCCAATCGCTCTTTCAATTGGAAATACAAGGCGGGCGGCGCCATTTCAGGTATGCCAATTATTGATAATAGTTATAATATTTATTTCGGGGCCAATAATGGTTCGTTATACGTTTTAAAAGGCAATAGCCCGATTACACCCGTTACCACGGCTATTGCGCCAATGTATATGATGAATCCACAACACACGGGTGTAAATAAGGTCCTTCGCGGGCCCGCGGCAGCGCCAATACCGACCATCACTCATTCGACGTCGTTCGCTTCCGGTAATTTATTTGTTTCGCCTGCGATAGCGATAGCCTCCAATGGTACGCTTTATCTCGGGTCAAATGACGCCAAAGTGTATGCCTTAAATGCGCAGTGCCAAACCATCGCCGGCTGGCCAGTGACTTTACCGATGCTGAGTAACGATAATCGCTTTACCTCGCCGAAATCCATCTACACGACGCCCGCGCTAGCCCCCGATGGCACTCTGTACATCGGGACCAACGAAGGTTATCTCCACGCCTTAACACCCAGCGGCACCATAAAATGGTCGTATAATGCGGGCTATCCCTTGCAGTCCTCGCCAATTATCGACACCAATGGCAATATATACTTTGCTGCGGGGACGCGAGTGCATGCGCTGGGGGACGCAGGCTATCGGGGTTACGATAAATGGCTTGCCCCCTATGACACGCACAAAAACATCAATTCATCGCCGGCTTTAGGGCAAAACGGGTTTCTGTATTTTGGCTCTGATACGGGTTACGTCTATGCGGTCGATAGTTTTACGGGGCTTGAAACATGGGCGAGCCCGGTAAATCTAAGCTTACCCGATACTGTGACAGTCCACCCGATTTATACGTCACCAACCGTAGATGCGTCGAATAATGTGATTATTGGCAATGGCTCTTATATGGATGGTTCTTTAAATTATTTAGATGGGTTAACGGGGGCCATCCTTTGGGGAAAATCCTACGACGCGAAGACCGGGCCTTTTTACAATCCGGCGGCGGTGAATGGAGACACGATTTATTTAAGCACCATCGCCTGTCTCTATGCGATTGACCGGACAACCGGGAATGAAAAATATTCATATTTCCAGATGAATTGCTATTATACATCGCCGGCCATTGATGCGAGTGGGATTATTTATGTGGGGTCGATTGACTGCTTGAATACAAATAATGGCATTTTACATGCTTTAGAGGATACGGGTAGCGCCTTGATAGAACTTTGGCAGACGCCACTCGGCGTAGAAGGCATTGATATCGGACCAGGTCGTTTAGCGCCACCGGTTTTAGGCAGCAATCGGACCATCTATATTAGCTCAACGGCGAATAAAATCTATGCAATTAAATAAGAAATAGCTATACGAATATATATATGTCTATAGCCCCCGGTATAATTTGTCGATGCCAAAATCCTGGCCAGTATTCAAAAAATAAGCAATTTGCTGGAAATTATAATAACTCTAGCAAAACAAACGCCATGCGTTTTTCGGAAATTGTGCGTGGCATCGATAATGGTAGAACGCAGATTGTCAATAATAGCCTGAATGCGTTTGGTTATTATAGCGGCGGCCCAGGCGGCAGTGGCGCACCGCCAAGAAATTCTTTTTGATTTTTATAAAAAATATAAAATAAAATTTATAAAATTTATTAAAAATAAAAAATAAAAAAATAATTATATTTGGTAGATATATAAAATGGTGAAAAAACATATGAAAGCAGCTGACGGCAAGTATCATATTCATGGCCACAAGTATGATGTCTTGGAAGGGTCGCGTGCCCAAGTGTGGCACGGCACGGCCCATCAAACGTCGGGCTGTTTGTGTAAATCTGATTTAATAATGAACAAAAACGGCCGTATTGTGTCCAAGCGTAAACACGCGACGGCGAAACGAGAGAAACGTTTAGTCAAGGCGGGCTTTTTAACCAAGAAAGGCCAGTTTGGCTTCATAAAGAAGGCACATACACATAAACGTAGTCGCAAACATAAAAAGTAAGAAGTACATAAGCATCGCAAGTCCAGTAAAAAAATTATATATAATATTCGTATTATATATAAAATGGCAACCCCCTCAACTTATTCGGCCACACACTTAAATGTGTTACCTGAAACGCGGAGCATAAAAGCCCAGCTAAAACAAAACAAAAATACATTAAAAGAATTAAAAGAATTAATAAAAAAGAATAAATCTCATACCGTAGGGTCAAATAGCGTTAATTTTAACCATACATACAGAGCAACAATAGAACGCTTAGAAAAAAAGAATAAAGAGTTAAAACAACAAATAAAAGAAAATCCATTGATGGGGGGCACGCGTAGTAGGACCAGCAAACGTAGTAGGAGCAAACGTAGTAGGACCAGCAAACGTACTCGTAAACATAAGAAGTATAAAAATTAACTTTATATGAGATACGATTCGAGTAAGATGGCGAGTAACATCGGGAATCGCCAGCAACTTATTTCTGCATATTTCCTTTGATAGGCATGCACGATAAGCATATATAAACTAATGAATAAAGCGCATATTAAAAAGAATTGAAAAAGATGGAGCAAGGTAATTTTATTGATTTTCATCATTTAATATATCGAAATATAATATATATGCCTCGAATCACTCGCAAACCTATGGTGAAGAATAAGTTAGGCAAGTATAAGTTAGGCAAGTATAAGTCAGCCAAGTATAAGTTAGGCAAGTATAAGATTACAAAAAAAGGCGTCCGAAAAACGCGTCATACGAAAAAACGCTATACGCGGAAAATAGGCGGCGATGGTTCTAGTCTCCGAGAAGAAGATTATGTTTTAAATGATAATGTCTTAGAAGAAAGTACTACAGATGTTCCTGTAGATATTGATGTGGATGAGCCACTTCCTCATAAATTTCTTCTCAATCGTGATTCAATTGATCGTTCGACCAATAAAAATAGTAGTTTTATCAGATTTCTCGCACAAAATGCACCTAACGATGAGATAAGTATACTATATGACCCGGTGGATGAACTTGATATTAAACAATTAAGAGAAAAGTATCTGCCAAATTTTGAGACTTTATTAAAATCACCCGTAGATAAAGAACAATTATTAGGTTTGTTTATTAAATTATCTATTAGTATTGAAAATACTGGTTATTATAAAAAAACTCTTGATACGCTTCAGTCGCAATATAATAGAAAATTAATGACACATGAAGATTATGAAAAAAGGATTACAGGATTAAAAATTGCTAATCAAAAATTTATTAAACTCGTAACCAATATTATAACAAGACAACTATATTATCCATTAAATTCTAAAAATAAACATCCAATCCCTCTTGACAACCTAGCTGATTGGGCGGAGGCTTTTGAAACAGTTATAAATTTTAATAAATCTCAATATGAAAATTTTTTGGTTGTTGAAAATACGAACACTAAAACAAAACTAGAGGTTTTAAAGGAAATAGATAAATACTGTGATGAAACTAAAAGTGAAAATGAAAAATGTGAATATCCTAATCCATGCTGTACAACAAACAAAACAAAAAAGAAAAACTTTATTGAAAGATTTTTTACAAAATCTGATTTTAAAACAAAGCGAGAATTGATTAACTACTTAAATCATAAATATCCTGATAAACCTGTTGTTGAACGTGACATTTTAGCAAATGAAATTATTAAGAAAACCGGCAAACAAATTGGCGTCGATTTAACTAAAAAGGATGTAAATAATTTTATAAATAATTAATACGCACAGCATTTAAAGATTTTCCCTTAACCATAGTTATAATGAATAGTAAAAATATATTAACAATTCAAACGGTGCAAATTGCGCCCTTTAGGACACTCATGACAGCCCTAAAGGATATTCTTTTAGAAACCAATATCACTTTTACAAAGGAAGGCATTAAAATCATTAATATGGATAAATCGCATACGATTCTTGCGCATCTCTCCTTAGAAGCGCAGAATTTTGAACTGTATGAATGTAAACTCGATAAAATTATTATTGGAGTGAATATGTTTCATCTTTTTAAGCTCATTAATACCATTGATAATGATGATACGCTCACCATTTATATCGAAGAGGCTGATTATATGGATGGTATCGTTCAATTTCTCGGCTTGAAATTTGAAAATGGAGAGATTAAACAACACAAAATCCAAAAACTCCGTTTAATCGAGCCGGATAATGAAGAGCTCGACGTGCCCGATGTGAAATTTTCCTCGGTCATTAATTTGCCGTCGGCCGATTTCCAGAAGATTATTCGCGATTTATCCTGTATCTCGGATAAGATTGAGATTAAGTCCGTCGCGACGGCCGAAGGCGCCGAACTGATTTTTAAATGTACGGGCGGGTTTGCGCACGCGGAAATTCGGCGCGCGGAGTCGGACGGCAATATGGAGTTTATCCAAAAACAAGATATCAGTAAAATTATTCAAGGAGAATTTTCCTTGAAGAATTTGGGGTATTTTATCAAATGCACGAATTTGTGTAACCAGATTGAGATGTATCTTGAGAATGATTTGCCGCTCATCGTGAAATACAATGTGGCGAGTTTGGGCGTGATTAAATTGGCACTGGCGAGTTTGCCTTCCTCATAGGGGGTTCCACCCCCTAGAACCCCCGGTGCTCGGTTAAGCGGACGCATTATATATAAATTGTATCCGCTTAACCAAGTCCCGCTCCACTTTCCGCATCCGCTTAACCAAGTCCCGCTCCACCTTCCGCATCCGCTCCACCTTCCGCATCCGCTCTCAGCATCCGCCCACCGGGGGCTGGGGGGGTGGGCCCCCCGATAATCGTCTCGAATACTTTTTGTTTTAACTCCATATAATCTTTATAAGATTCATCTTCTGTCGTGATGATATCGTGGATATAAATATCTACGTCATTATCAAACCACTTTAAAAATCTTAAAGGTTCGCCTATGATTGACCCAATATCTTTTTTATATTTTATCGTAATAGGTAATATGTTTATTTTCTTTTCAACCGCCAATTTAAAAATGCCCGATTTAAACTCTTTCGGTACCCCATTTTTGCTTGTTGTTCCTTCCGGGAAAACCATGATGTTTGCGTTTTGTTCTAAATAACCCGTAACTTTATCTTTAACTATAGCACCGTCTTCTTTATCGCCACGTATATAAGGTATTAAATATTTCGAAGCCATGTAAGAATCTTTCACATAAGACATCATTTTGGAGATGACACTCTTATCCTCCTTGTCGCCTAAGATATTACTCTTGGCGATGGTATACAATATATTTTCGCGATTATTCCGGTAATATAAATCGGTTAAAATGCCAAAATCTAACCCAGCGTAATGATTTGACATAATTATCGTGTTATTTTGTTTAAAAAGCTCCGGGTTACCATGTATTGTTATTTTACTATTTGTCATGCTAAGAGCCATCTTGAGGATGAAGATATATATCATTTTACTCACATAAATAGGAAAAATAGTGTATTGTGCGATATTGATTAAAAATAAGAGTACAATGAATACTATCTTGGTATTGAGATATATCGTATAAAGGTTCATAATTATAAAAAATATTTTTAAAAGATATTTTTTACTTATTCGGCCATGTGTGTTTTAAACAAACAGCCTTGACTACTGATACCTAAACCATCTGCGATGACCGCCGGATTTTGGTAATTACAATTCGCCAACCAAATCTTGACAATACAGAAATTCTTCTTCGGCGAAATCGTAATGCCATTAATACAGGGTCTGACGCTCGTATTTTCAGTCAGACTCTCTCCTACCAAACTATATGATAAATTTTTCCAGATTGAACTTACATTTTTATTATTGATTTTGTAGGAGAAACAGCCCCCCTTCTTATTTTTGGGGTCTTCCCACATCGGCTTGATTCCATCGCGCATTATAAAAAGCATGCAGTTTGTTATCATTTCATCCGGAATTGTTTCAAGTAGCATTATAATCGCATGAACCGAGTTAAAGGTTAAGATGCGAATATAACTATCAAAGGTCCAATTTGTGTCATGCGGCAAATGTGCCCATAATGTCCATTTATCATATAATTTGAAGTCGGTAGAAGCTTGGCACGTTGAAGCTGAAGCTGGAGCTGCGCCTGTCATTGTAGAACTGGGTTTAGATGATTCCATCTTGGTTATGGAATTATCCATATATAATTAATATATAACAATTTTTTTATATCGTTTATTTCATATATTATTTATTTCATTTATCATTTATTTCATTTACGATAACATAATTTTTATTCTTTATTAAAAGATAGCAATACTCGGGCAAATGAATATAATTCATATTATGGTCTATAAACGTAATTATATATTTATCTTCGGCTGCTAATATGGTGTTACAATAAGTATTTAAATACCATTTTAAGAATGGTCGGTCTAATACAATATTTCCGTTAATCATATATTGATTTCTCCCTAAATCAATACTATACTCGGCAGAGTCATTCACCTTCATTTGTATCATATTTAATTCCAAACATTTCAATGAATTTAATTCGATTACGGCGATTATATCATTGATATTTTGATAGCGCAAGACATAATTATCGTACTTTTCATAGTTGTCTTTTGGTTCAATCGGTATTTCGTAAAGAATAAAGTCATAATTGATGGGTGCATAATTGATGGGTGCATAATTAATGGAGTCATTCTTTTTATATTTTAAAAATTCGTCAAAAGTATAATTCTCGATTTCATCGCCATCGCAGATAAATTTAATTCTTGGTTGGGGTTTTGCCTTAGGCATATATGTTATGTAGAGTTGTGTAGTATACATTTCGATTTTTGTGCATACTTCGAGTGCGTTCCACCCTATTTTCATTGCTAAATGTCTCAATTCACCTGGATAGTAATAATCTATTACTTTTTTACCGAAAAAAAGTAGGCTTGGTGTTATGATTAGGGCGGTCCAAAACATTATTATGGATAGATAATATAATTTTAAATCATATTATTTATCTAAATTGTTAAAAGAAAATCGGACAACTATTGACGAATTTGCCAATATGGTCACCGACTTCCTCGTCATCTTCCATTTTATAGATATCGCCATTCACTGGGTTATTCGTATAAAATTTGCCATGGCCTTTGATTTCAATGAGGGAGACTTCCTCATCAGCTGCTTCGCTTGCCCCTTCAACTAGGGGCTGTGCCCCTACGACCCCCTCTTCTTCCTCTAGGGGCTGTGCCCCTACGACCCCCTCTTCTTCAACTTCTTCCTCTAGGGGCTGTGCCCCTACGACCCCCTCTTCTTCCTCTTCCTCTTCCTCTTCTTCTGCTTCTTCCTCTTCTTCTGCTTCTTCCTCTTCTTCCTCTTCTTCCTCCTCTTCAGCTTCTTCTGCTTCTTCTGCTTCTTCATCTGCTTCTTCTTCTTCAGCTGCTTCGCTTGCTTCCTCTGCTTCGCTTGCCTCTTCCTCAGCTTCTTCTTCTTCAGTCTCTTCCTCCTCAGCTTCTTCTTCAGTCTCTTCCTCCTCAGCTTCTTCTTCAGTCTCTTCCTCTTCTGCTTCGCTTGCTTCCTCTTCTTCGTCGCTTTCCTCTACTTTACTTACTACTTGTATATTTTTTATCTCATCTGTCAAACTCACCACTCGATATAAATCACTCTCCAACACTACATTTGCTGGAATGGTTGATTCGACGATTTCTAATTTGATTGTATTTATTTCTTGTACTTCTTGTACTGCTGGCGCTTGCATAGGCGCTTGTTGTACTGCTGGCGCTTGCATAGGCGCTTGTTGTACTGCTGGCGCTTGCATATGAGCTGGTTGTACTGCTGGCGCTGGTTGATTTTTCTCTCCCAATTCGCGCTTCAAGTCCGCGTTTTCTTTTTCCAATCTTTGGAAATCCGGCATTTGCCGCAAAACCGACTCAATCAATTTAATATTTTCATTATTACATTTCATTTTTTCAAAATGTGGTAATAAATGCTTTTCTACAACGGCATTAATTTCGGCCTTAATTTCATTCAGTAATTGCGATAAATCGGTCACGCTCATTTTTAGAGATTGGCTTATACTATTAAATATAAAGTTTGTTTAATATGATTTAAAAAATACTTTATTTTATGTATATAATGAGCGTAAGCGATAGCAGTATAAGCGATAGCAGTATAAGCGATAGCAATACAAGCGTAAGCGATAGCAATACAAGCGTAAGCGATAGCAATACAAGCGTAAGCGATAGCAATACAAGCGTAAGCGATAGCAATACAAGCGATAAGATTGACCTTATCATGCGACAGACGGATTACAATAAAACAACCGCTGAGGAAAAATTGAGCGAATATAAAGACGACGCGACGCAGGTCATTCGTGCGTATTTGAATGGAGGTAAAATAAATAAACCATGTGTCACAAGACTCTCCGTTAATCAGCAAATCTATAAAGAAATTCGCGGCATGATGGATGATGCTGCGATAAATTATCAACTTAAAAAAGAGAAGGAAGCGAAGGAATCAGCGGAGGAAGCTTTGAAATCAGCGGAAGCTGCCCAATAATAAGATGGACTGCCTTATACGTTACTTGTTTCGTTACCCACCAAGCGATGCCTAGCGATACATCCATTGCGACCGATGTTAATATGGATAGCATTTATATAGTTTGATATAAAAATATATAAGTATAAATATAAGTATAAATATATATATGAGCGAGAGCAATGCCTTATTTCTATTTGACTGTTTATTGCGTGATAATGCGTTTATGGGTATTATAGATACTTATATTTCTAATACGATTTTCATCGCCAAAACCATCGACGCAAAACATGTACCACAAATGGTCTTGATTTTGATGACCTTATTAGTAAAACATAAGTCCTCGAATGTCGAAGATAATTTAAAAAATGATATCGAATTACAATACTTATTCAATATATTTTATACTTATATCGTAGGAAAAATAAAAGAAAATCCGAATCTCTCCGAATTTAATGATGAAGAATTCAAAAAATCGTATGAGATTTGTATACGCTTAGCCATGTTAAAATTAAAATTCAAGAAGAAAAGCGTGTTCTGCTCACGATGAAGAGAATCCTATTCTATATCTTTGCGTAAAGATATAGAAATAATACATTGACCCCTAAGTGTGCTGTAAGGTTTACCCCAAGGGCTTGCCCCCTAAGCGGGGGGTTGTGGGGGGTTGCCCCCCAAGGTCTTGCCCCCCAAGTTGAACGTATCCGTCAAAATATCCGTTTTGGTTTGCTTGGTTTTTCGCCGCAGTTTGAATTTATTCGAGGTCGAAATGGTCGCCCCGTTAAACATATAATCATCATTGTCTTCATGTAATTCCGGTAAGATGCGTGACAAAGGCTTATCGACCACCAAGAGTAAACGTTCGTTTTTTAAGAGCCTGCGGTATTCCTGAATTGAGAGATTACCATAATATTTATTCAAGAGATAGTAGGGATTGGGTGCTGGTTTTATATTCTTCTCGTAATTATAAATTTTACAATAAATATGGTTCAAGAGGTGATAGCGCTCGAAGCGGGTAGAGTTATCAATGGGTTCTTCAAAGAGATAGGCGGTCGCGCATTCAGGGCTACAAAAACAGCCATAACAATGATACATTTTGTTTAACTCAAATTTGGGAATGAGAATCGTGGGATTATCAAAATCGCAAGTACACCAAAAACAGGCCGATTTTTTATCGGAGATGCTGTTCGTATGTAATTGATAGGTGAGCTCTTTTAGTTTACCCCACAGCTGCCGCATCTCGTCATTTTCATTGCCCCCTTTTTCATTGCCTTTTTTTTCATTACCTTCGATTTGATTCTCAATATAATCCTTCGTACTGCTATACTCTTTGACTCCATAATCAATCACACTATACCCGAGGTCATTCGTTTTGGTATTTTCAAATTGAAAGGTTTCGACGGATGGTTCATAGGTCGCCGAGGAGCTGAACGTATTTTGATTTAAATCATGTTCGCCACATTTTAAGTGCATTATTATATTCGGTTCATGGCTTTTATTCGTTTCTAGCGAAAAATTATTTTGAATTATTTTCCCGCCCTTGGGTTTGCGGCCCCGCTTTTTGGGTTGTTTTGCTTGGAGTGGTTCTTCGACTTGTACCTGTTCTTGTGCCTGTACCTCTTGTGCCTGTACCTCGTCTACTGCTTGTGCTTGTACCGGCGTTGCTTCGTCTTGCGCTTGTACCTCTACTGCTTGTGCCTGTACCTGTACTGCTTCGTCTTGTGCTTGTGCCTCTACTGCTTGTGCTTGTACCGGCGTTTCTTGTTTGCCGAGAGATGTTTTTTTCCCTCGTTTAGCTTTTACCTTTTTATCATCCATAATTATAGTTTATAATACAAGGAAATTTAAATAGTTTTAATAATGAATTAACGTTTTTGAACCGGATAAAAATGGATATTTGGCGAATTATAGGTTTCACTCGAAGGAGGCATGGAAGCGGTAATCGCATCGGCAAGCACAAGCGAAGCAGGCACAAGCGAAGCAGGCACAAGCGAAGCAGGCACAAGCGAAGCGGGCATGGAAACGGGTCCGGCATGCATGGAAGCAAGCTCTTTATAACATTTTCGGCACGTCGGGATATAACAGTCCGCGCCAATCACTTCCAATGCTGCTTCCTTACTCAGTCGATGACTAAAAATACCCGGTCGTCTTTTACATTTACTACAAAACGAGTGGAGCATCACTGCGTTATCACTTAACGGCTCCAAGTCGAGCCAATTCCCAAATTTCTGGCGCTTAAAATCACTATTTAGTCCGCAGATATATACATTTTTACGATACTTTTCGACCGCTATAGTCACCCATTCCACGATGTCGGCAAAAAATTGCCCTTCATTGATTAAGATGACCTTGACAAGCATAAAATCTTCATAATATTTTTTATTTATAGTATAATCTACTGAATCAGCTGTAAATTGAATGATATCACTTAATTTTAATGCTTTAATACACGGAATCATGACCTTATCATGGGACGACAATAAGTCCTCCGAATAGCGATTATCGTTGGCATAATTAATGACCATGGTTTTAATGCCGCAGAAGGAATATTTTTTATGAATATCCAACAGGCGCGTGGTTTTGCCTGAAAACATGGGGCCTTTAATGATTTCCAAGTATCCACAATCATCATATAATTCCATATTGCCCGCCATTAATTTTAATATACATTTATATTTTTATATTAAAAACAAATTAGTTTAATTAACATAATGGCTATGCATATGCCACCGTTGCCCTTGCTCCCGGTGCCCTTGCCTCTATTACCATTGCCCTTGCCCAAGGTCGAAAAAACCATCCCCTGGGTCGAAAAATATCGCCCCAATAATTTAAACGACATTGTCTTGGACCCTTTTAATAAGGCCATCATTGACAGCATTATTGAGACGAATTATTTCCCTAATATCTTACTCTACGGCCCGCCGGGAACTGGCAAAACGACCACCATCATCAATTTGGTGAATAAATTCCAAGAAAAGCACAATCAATTGAACAAAGGGCTGATGATTCATTTAAACGCCTCCGATGAACGCGGCATTGATATTATCCGCAATCAAATTCACCAATTTGTCAATTCTAATTCGCTCTTTCACAACGGGATTAAATTCGTTATTCTCGATGAGGTAGACTATATGACCAAGAATGCGCAACAAGCCCTTAAATATCTCCTCCAAGGCTTTAATAATAATGTCCGCTTTTGCTTGATTTGTAATTACATTAGTCGCATTGACGAATCTCTCCAGAATGAATTTATGCGTATTCGATTTAACCAATTACCCGAGTCTGATATCATCCGGTTTTTATCAGCCATTAGCCTCAAAGAAGGCCTTACGATACCTTATGAAAAAATGAAATCGATTCAGCGTCTCTTTAAGTCGGATATTCGCAGCATGATTAATTATATTCAATCGAATCAATATACGGTGAATAATAAAGAGGTGGTGGATGATAATATCTGGGATGGACTGACTGCGCAGATAAAACATCGAGAGAATTACAAGGATTCGCTAAAACAAATATATAAAATTAGCTCGGATTACAATATAGAAATCAAAAATATAATAAAGGATTATTTAAATTATATTATTCATTTTAGACCGGAATATGTGACGCATGCCTTTTTGAAATTTACTGAATTTATAATGCATTTAAGTGAGCCGCGGATACACCATATGGCGCAATACACGGTCTTAAAATTACATGAGCTATTCAGGGAATGAAGCTAGTGTCTGCATAAAGCTAGTGTCTGCATAAAGCTAGTGTCTGCATAAAGCTAGTCTGTGCGTGAGACCCGGGGGTTGAAGGGGCTCGGCCCTTTTACGGGGTTGAAGGGACTTGACCCTTTTACGGGGTCGAAGGGGCAGAGCCCCTTACTGACACGCTTATTCAAGCGCATTTTCCATAGGCTCGGTGGGGAATTTTGTGTCGGGTCAAAACGCATTGTGTTTAAACTATACTGCTCGGTTATATGTTTTACGGGTATGGCAATCGCTTTGGATATTTCATACATTTTATATCTATTTAGAAAATAATTGAAATAGAAACACTTAAAGAAATTAATGTAAACCCTATTAAAGAAATGGCAAATAAAATGGAGGCAAGTGCAATAGATGCAAGTGCAATAGACGCAAGTGAAATGGATGCATATGGAATAGACGAAGCAGACGACATGGCCAATGACATTGAAATCGATTCCGCCTGGTCAAAATTCTGCGACGACGATACACCCGTTCCAGTATTGCCGGTGGTCGACATTGCGACCTTGAAAGAATTTATACCTAAATGTTCCCCTTTGAATATTTCCACCAAAACCAAAATATCTTACTTGAACTATCCAATTGATTTGAAGAAAGTGTTTTGGACCATCCCCCTCATTAAATACCACGAACCCTTGGTGGGGGTCATCAAAAAGCAAATGAAATTTAACTCATTAACACCAGAAGAGGTAACGGAAATTCTGGGAGAGAAGGCCAAATACGATTATGTCGACGATTATATCATTAATCAAGTGCAGGCGACCGATGGCCGCAATAAATTCAAGGATGTGCGCAAGGTCAGCATTGGCATTTGCAAGAAGGATATCACGAGTTATCGCTGTAAACGCAAAAGCGCCTTTTATAACTGCTTTGTGGTTATCTTGCGGCTCTTACATAATGCGGTGTATAAAGAAATTCACGTCAAGGTCTTCAATACAGGCAAACTGGAAATCCCCGGCATCCAAGATGCGACGATTCTCGATAAGGTGTTGACCTTATTGGTCGAGATTCTCACGCCGATTGTGATTGTTGATAGCGCTTTACCGCCTTTGAAGTTTTTGAGCGAGAAGAGCGAGACGGTGATGATTAATTCGAATTTTGGATGCGGCTACTATATCAATCGCGAAAAAATGTATAAATTGCTGAAATATAAATACAAGATAAATAGCAATTTCGACCCTTGCTCTTATCCGGGCATTCAATGCGAGTTTTATTATGATTCGCTCATTGCGCTCCAAGCCCAAACGGGTATTCAGCCGCCAGTGGACCGGACGTTGTTACCCAAGCTGAAAACCAAGATGAAAATTACCAGCGCGACTGTGAGTAAAATATCCTTTATGGTCTTTCGCACTGGGAGTGTGCTCATTGTGGGGAAATGTTCGGAGGAAATGCTTTATGAAATCTATCATTTCTTGTGCCGGCTCTTTGAAACTGATTACGACGAGATTAAGGGTCTCTCAGTGTTAAAAGCGGCGAGTGTAAAAAAGGAGAAGGAGAAGACGCGGAAAATCCGCAAGAAGACGATTTTGGTCTAGGGGGTTAGCACCCCCTTAGCCGAGAGAGGTAGTGGGCGGAGAGCCTGCGCTGCGCTGCTAGACCTATAAAAAAAGCCATCTAATATAATTATTCGGCGTTTCATTTTTTAACTTATCGGCATAGCTAGGATGGGATTTTTTTTGGCAGAGCTCGGCCAGCGTTAATTCACGGTGTTTGTATTTTTTGACATAGAGGTGAATATAATCATATCTATTTGCTCGTTCCGTGCTCGTGCCTGTGCCCGCGGGAAAATGATTAATAAACAACAAGATATTTAACAGCTCTTGTTTAAAGGTCGCTTCTGTAGTATTGTTTTGGCATAATTCAAAGGCGATAGCGAGTAAATGAAGAGGCAAAAGCTTATGGCAGGGCAAAAGCGTATGCATATAGCATGGCAAAAGCATATAGCATGGCAAAAGCATATCCAGTATCGTCCGATAAAGCAGCAATACATAATCCACATTCTTTAGCACCTCATTCTTTAGCACCACATTCTTTAGCACCTCATTCTTTAGCACCACATTCTTTAGCACCTCATTCTTTAGCACCTCATTCTTTAGCACCTCATTCTTTAGCACCTCATTCTTTAGCACCTCATTCTTTAGCACCTCATTCTTTGTATCAGATTTCGTCAATAAATGTTGAATCGTTTTTTTATAAACAAACAAAGAAGCCGCATTCGACGACACATTTAAATCATACATAATATTTTCTTCCATTTGCTCGATGAACTGGGTATAATAATAAATGGAATGGTCGGTCTGTTCAATTGCTTTCTCTACATTAATAGTATTATTGGCATTTATGGTATTATTGGCATTTATATGGTTTAGGGTTATTTTAAAGACATGAGTCAATGTTGTAAAGCCATTCATTAAGAGAAAATTCGAATCACAATCTCTCTTCTTAAATTTTTCCGTGGCCATAAAATGGGTTAAATAGTCATTCATCACGGTAACGTACTGGTGGAAAATGGCCCAGGATGTTGTATCTATTTCACATGTTTCATTTGCCACTATTTCACATGTTTCATTTGCCACTATTTCACATGTTTCATTTGCCACTATTTCACATGTTTCATTTGCCACTATTTCACACATTTCACTTATATAGTAAATATCTTTAATATAAATTCGTCAAAAAGTATTTAAAGATTTTAAAACCGTAAGTATATAGATGTCCGACAAAGCTACCACGCCAGTCTTTGCGGCCCCCAGCAATCAATGTCTCCAGCATTGTGTGAAAATTGCCATTGTCGATGATAAGCCGATTATGCTCGATTATTGGGCCAACTCAAATGATAGTAAAGTCTTGATTGGCGTACGCGATAACGGTGAAAAGCTTTTGGTTAAAAGCGAAGACGAATATACCTCGCCCATTGAAAAGATTTACAAGGTCGAAGGTGAATATATCATCGTGACCGAGAACTCGCTGTATATTGTGAGTGCGTCGATTGCGACGAAGCGAATCTCATAGGGGGCTGGCCCCCTACAACCCCCGTATGTGAGGTGGGGAGTGAGATGGTGGATGCGTCCGGTGTTTTTTACACCTTCGCGCATTTAAAACGCTGATTATTTTAATATAAAATTGAAATCATTATAAATTATAAATTATATATTAAATTACAAATACACAAATACAATATGAATAACGAGAAAGGAACCATATATTTAATTCAACCAGCAGAATTAGTTGGAACTGAACGTTATAAAATCGGTTGCTCAGCAAAAAATGATATGGAGAGATGTAAAAAAGGTTATAAAAAAGGGACCAGATTTATGGATATACGAGAATGTGATGACCCATTTGCTGTTGAGCGAGAAGTTAAAACTCGGTTTAATACTAAATTCAAGTTAATCGCAGGTAAAGAATATTTTGAAGGCAATGAAGCGGATATAAAAAAAGAATTCAATGATGTTGTATCTAAATTTACATCATTGAAACAAGATGATGTACATGATGATATATATTTTAAATTTAAAAGTCAAGGAATATCAGTTAATCCTTTGTTACCAAAATCCAAAGCGTTATTTAATCCACCCTATATCACAAACAATGAACAACGCCCATTTGGAATTGGTTCAAGTATTTTAACTGATTATGAAATTGATTGTCGTGATAATTTTAATAAGGAAGAACAAACACTTATTAAAAAATATAATATACAATCATTAGATGATTTATTAAGATGTGAAAATATAGCATCATATGATAAATCACGAGCATTAAAATGCTACAAATATGTGTGTGATAGAAACGAGTTAATGGGAATAGAACCCTTTAATGGCAACACATCTATTCAAATAGATAAATATATGTTTAATATTAAAATATCGTTTGATAAAATAGTCAAATTTATTCAAAGTTGTGGTATAAGCACACACGATGACTACTATACATTTCAAATGGTAAATCAATAGGCGTTTTAAATGTGCGAAGGTGTAATTAAAAAGTACGAGAGAAAAAAGGGTTTAACCTTTTGGTTTTTTCTTTTTATTTGTTTATTCAATACATTTTCTTAATTATTTCAAGGCCATTTTTGGCAGGTTTCTTCGCTTCTTTGGCAGGTTTCTTCGCTTCTTTGGCAGCTTCTTTGGTGGCGCGCGGCGTCCAGTTAATGATGTACATTGTACATCGACTGACGTTTCTCCATGTTTGCTTCACTATCTCTCGTTCGAGAGCATCTGGGTGGCATTTTTTTATATACCACTTCGCATTCGGACCGGCTTTAATTATAATATTCGGTTTCTCGTCCATGTAATAGGCCAGCGACATCACTTTCTGTAATGTAAATGTTTTATCTATGCCTCTTTTTCCAACGCGACCTTCTCCGTTTGCAGGATGAAGTGGGGAACCATGATATCCCACATCCACACCGTTTCGTACCGTATAGCTCGCATGTTCCATTTTCTTTGTTCGTTCGTTTGGGGTTGTTGCTTTCCATTTAAACTCAAAAGTATTTCAATTTTTTGCTAATACCATAGCACTGGTAAGGTCAACTTGGATAGAACAATGAGGACGTGCAACTTTATATAAGCAGTAACACAGGTTACGCCTTTTTACATTTTAAACACTGATGTTATATATAAAAATGTAATAAAGATTATTAGTTATTACATATAAAATGACTCAACATCCGTTAGATAACTGGAAACAATATTTATCAAATGACGATTATACATACTTGATACAATATATAGAAAATATAAAACATAATGGTTCAAATGATAAAATGATTATTTTGTCTGGACCAGGCCGAACTGGTAAAACTACTCTAAAAAATGATATTCAAAAATATTTGGGGGATGAAATTTGTGGAAATTTTCTGATGTCAGGTGACATAATTTATAGTGAAAATATCAAAAAATTAGGATTTTTTTGTTTGATTGAAGAAATAAAGAGTAATAAAAAAAATAACAGAGCAATTATAAATTTAATCAAATATAAACAATCTTTTATCGCAGACACATGTGAGATAGAAAGCGTAAATATTAACCTATTGGAATTTTCCAAAATTATCGAAATGAATCATATTTTTTAAATATATATATATTATTATCATACATTTAACTTATAATTATGGATAAACGTATGATAATCAAGCTGATTATATTGAAAAAAATAGCATTTGAAATATTAACAGGTGTAAATGTCTAAACTGTGATACGAATTATATAGAGGAGTGTTTGTTTTTTCTATCCAAAGTGACTATACCACTGCTATTTGAATATCATAAAATTGAAATACTTTTATAAATAAAGCCATAAACAACCAACACCAATTGATAAACGAACCAAATTTTTATCACTATTCACACATTACAAAATGGCAAATATTACCATAACGCATCCCGAAATCGCAAAGCAATGGCATCCAACAAAAAATGGAGATTTGAAAGCAGAAAAATTCACGTATGGGTCTGATAAAAATGTCTGGTGGCGATGTCCAATTAAATGTAAAGAAGGGTGTTTACATGAATGGGAAGCGCCAATATATAGAAGAACTGGAGCATCTCCATCATGCCCATTTTGTTGTATTCCACACCAAAAAATGTGTATACATGAGTCTATTACGTATACACACCCCGAAATAGCAAACCAATGGCATCCAACGAAAAACGGAGTATTGACGCCGAGACAATTTAGTCAAGGGTCTAATAAACCGGTATGGTGGACTTGTGAAAAAACAAATTGTAAAGAAAAATGTAGGCACGATTATGAAATGAGAATAGCTTCTAAAATAAGCGGCTCCGGATGTCCGTATTGTTCAAAACCAGCAAAAAAGGTTTGTATACACAATTCTTTCGCACATTTACAACCTGAAATAACAAAACAATGGCATCCAACCAAAAATGGAAAGTTAAAACCGGAAGAAGTATCTGAATGTTCAGGCAAAAAAGTTTGGTGGTTATGTCCAAATACTTGTAACGAAGGGTGTAAACATGAGTGGAAATGTTCTATATCTCATCGTAAAAATGGAACAAATTGTCCCTTTTGCATAAAACAACAAATATGCATCCACGATTCAATCGTTTACTCTCATCCTGAATTAATAAAACAATGGCATCCAACGAAAAACGGAAAGTTAAAACCTGAACAATTTTCATCGGGTTCTGGTCATCAAGAAATTTGGTGGAATTGTGAAAATACTTGTTCATATGGATGTAAACATGAATGGACTGCGTATATATATAGTAGAACAAGTGGTTCAGGATGTCCTCATTGTGATGGTAAATGTCGCCCATGTATACATAATTCTATTGTTTATTCACATCCAGAAATAGCAAAACAATGGCATCCAACCAAAAATTGCAATATGAAACCAGAACATTATACAAAAGGAGCAAATGTTTATGTATGGTGGTTTAATAATAAATGCAATCATGCGTGGAATACTAAAATAAATAATAGAACACATGGAAAAGGTTGCCCCTACTGCGTAAACAAAACCGAGCAGAAGTTATACCACGCATTAATTCTACATTATCCACAACTGATACACCAATTTAAAGTGGATTGGTGTATGAATATTAATCATCTCCCTTATGATTTTGTCTTGAAAGAAGATAAAATCATTATTGAATTGGATGGGTTTCACCATTTTGAAGATGTTCCGCATCATAAATCAACTTATAGAGAAAAACATGGCCGGGATATATACAAAATGAAATGCGCTAAGGCTAATGGCTATTCAGTGATTCGCTTATTACAAACAGATGTATTTTACGATACATATGATTGGTTAACTGATTTAAGAGCGAATATTGAGAAAATAAAAGCAGAACAACGAGTCCAACGTGTGTATATGTGCAAGGATAATGAATACGCCGTGTTTAATAAGTCGGTGCGGAAGTATAAACTTATCTGGAAAGAACGATGCGTTCTATGCGACATTAATCACCCCGTTGAGCAAAGTTCGCAATGTAATAAAAAATAAAAAACGATAATTTTATTTAAGGCTGCCCCGCCTCACTCCGTCGCATGCATCATGGTCATCTCTCTGGCATTCGCATCATGCTTCGCCTTATCCTTGATTAACAAATCGGCAATTTCATAGACCAAGGGGTCGTTCGGGTTCGGGTCATCCATGAGCGAACAAATCGATAAAAGGGCTTTACTTATCGTGAGCGCCGGACTCCATTTATCCTTTAAAATATCCAAACAAATCGAGCCAGTTGGATTCACATTACAGTGATAAATTTTCGTCATGAAGGTGATATGCGGCGCCTTAAAGGGATAGTCAGGACCGAGATGGATTTTCAAATAGAAAATACCGCCGTGATAGGGGCTGCCCTCTGGACCAATAATGGTCGCGCGCCATTGAAAAGGGTCATTTTCATTGATTAAGCCCGCGGAACAATTCTCGGGCGGGTTCTTCTGCATCTCGTCGAGTTCTTTTTTGATACGGCGAAGGATGGCCATCTTTTTAATAGATATAAAGCGTTATAACTTTATATGTATTTATAGTATATAATGTCATATAAAAAGGCCAAAAAACACACAACGCAAATGGAAAAACTATTTAACGCATGTGAAAAGAAAAATTGCGCGGCGCTAATGAAACACAATAAAATATTAAAGAAAAAGTATCAAAAGATGGAGAAAGAAAAATGCTCGTCACTCACTGACAATGAGGACTTTTATAATTGTTCAACTAAAATATATACCAATTCCGGGCATGAAAAAAGTTTTACACCTTCGCACATTTAAAACGCCGATTGAAATTTGCAAAGGTTTAATATAAATTTATTATAAATTCCATTACTTTATTTTCATCTGTTAAATCTCTGTATGTATCATTAACGCCATCG